>OLVS01000045.1_pt1 | contig 112734 bp, 83 predicted proteins | sample 1644121 | NCBI WGS metagenome assembly OLVS01 (sample SAMEA103958121, study PRJEB25191) | human gut metagenome
GTTTCGGCTTCCGGGTCAACAAAATCCTCCACCGCCTCGGAGACAATGATATTGCTCTCCATGGAGGAAAAACCGTAATACGCCGGATTGACGTTATTGCAATGCAAGTGCATCGTCGCAGGTAGGAAAGCTCCGGACAACGCCCAGCTGTTGGTATTCTCCATATCAAGATAGTACCCGGAAAAGGGATAAATACTCTCAAAGCAATGGACTCCCTTCACCGTGGCGATTTTGACGCAGCTGTGGGAGGAATTCCCGCCATGCAGCAGCCACAGCGCACCCCTGTCTTCAGTATCATATCCTCCGTCCTGGTATTGCTCGTAAACCACCGCGTACACGCAGACGGGATAACCGGTATTGGAAGACGTCTCCGGCGCGAGGGCCTGCGTCGTCTTCATCTTCCATTTCTGCTCGGCATTGGAATAATAGATCTCCCGGACACGAATGCGGTATCCCCCCGCGTCCGCGTCCCGGATAGGATCAAACGTAATATCGATAATCTCCCCAATCTTGTAGCCTCCAGCCGCCTGATCCGGCACCAGCGTAAACGCGTCCCTGTCCCGCCCCATGCGCGCAACCGTTGTCATCTGGCCGAACCTGGCCGTGAATTTCGTGCTGACAGCCGGCAGCCGCAGCGGGGCCACCCACCCCCGGATGCTGGAATAATTGTGCATGGGCCTCGCGTTGGTCACGAGGCCGCATTTCACGGTAAAGGCGGAATTGGGAGGGACATTGAAATAAAGGGAATTGGGTTCCTTGTCCGTTTTGAAAACCGTCCCATTGGAAGACGAGCAATCCGCCAGGAGCGGATAACACCTGACGGAAAAAGCGTCAGTGACGGCAGCCAGCCCGGCGGCGTACAGGCGGTTGACCGCTGACGTATCCGTTGCCGCCCCCACGGCCAGCGGGATGTTGATGCCTCCGTTGGCGTTGACGGCCCCTGCAAAAGTCCCGGACTCAGCCGTCAGGTTTTTTAATTCGGCATTTTCTCCTTGCCTGATGCCGTTCTGGCCTGGCAACCCTGGAACGGCTGTTTTGAAAACCTGGGTGATCAGGGCTTCTTCATCGGATACTTCGACGGCGTCCGTCGGAGCCGCAAAACCGTATTGCCCTTTTTTCTCTGCTTCCAGAATAAGCATGGACGTCTCTCCGGAATTGAAGATGGCGCTTACAGTACAAGCTTTTGTACAGGTCATGACATAGGAACTTCCCTTAATAGTATCAACTTTCATAAATAAATTATTTTTTTAACTATTGATAAAACTCCGGAAAGATCATCAGGCATAAAACGTTGAGACGTTTCTGAAGAAGTATGCGGGCGGTTCTTTCCGGATTCGGAAAAATTCCGGAATGAAGCTGAGCCGGCTTGTTAAAAAAATAGCCGGCTCCGGTATTTCCCCATAAAAGGCGGTTTTGTAAATGGCCGGGTGTCAGAAAAATAAGGCCTTCCCTCCGTATTTCTACTGATGCCTGCCTTGTAAGAGCCGTTTACCTTTTCCCAGGAGGCATCTCATTTTGGAGATGAACATCCGGCCGGGATCGTTTTGCTTCCGGAAATCCCTGATGTCCTCTTTCCACGGAGATTTCTTCCAATACTTGTAGAACAATCCGTAATCCTGGCGAATGCTGTTGGGATGCCAGGGTTTGGGATGGCCCCAGTAGTGGATAATGCCCGGCCGCCTGGCGGCTTCCAGCAGGTCTGCCGGCTTTAGGGGATTATTTCTGAAGCTTTTTACGCCTTCCCAGCGAATGGACCAGATAGCCCCGTCGCAAATGTTCCACATGGGGTGAAGCAACAAGATACGCTGCTGATAGCATACATTCAAAATATCCTGATCCTGCCAGGAAAGGCGGTGAATATTGTTTTTCGCCCAGGATAAAACCTGGGATTCAAAACATTCTTCACGTATTCTTCCGATATGGTAAAGAATGACGCCGGCATTGATGTAAATGGAGTCCCGGTCCAGATTCATTTCTCTCTTCCAACGAGAAAAAGACTCCTCGGATAAATCTTCCGTGGTGAAAACGCCGGCAATGAGGCAATCTCCGAATTCGGATTCATACATGGGGCTTATGTCCCTGTTGAAAATGGTATCAATATCCACGTAAAGGGCGCGTTCTACCGTGGCGGGAAGTTCCCCTGCGAGGCCAAGACGGTAATACGTCGCCGCCGACCATTTGGAACCGACGGGGAAATCCGTATATTTATCCTTCATGTCAATGAAGTGCAAATGGAGATTGTAGCCCTGTTGCAGGGAATGGAAACGGGCCGTATTATCCCCGCTTAACCCGCCAGTCATGATATAAATATCGGCATGAACGCCGGGCGGCAAATTCTCCATGAGGGACACAATGCTCACGCCCGTTCCCAGCGCGCCGTTATCGTCTGTAGCGTATACGATATTCATGAGCGTGAACGGGCTGGATCTTGGTGTTTGCTCTCCATTCCGTTATTGGTTTGCAGCCGGAAAAACAGGGAGCGGCCCATCCTTTCCAGGCGGTCCAGCCATTTGCAGGAGAACATGGTTCTGTCCATGAGCGCGGAAAATGACTGTTCCATGCCTGCCCTTGCGGAACACGCTTTCATATAGGAGTCCAAAAACGGCCGGTTCAGGCATGGGTGCATGATTTTCCTGATCCTGCCCGTCAGGGAAATCCGCTCCTCTGCGTTGAGCGATAACAGTCTTTTGGGATGCAATTCCCTGATGACCAGATAATGGACGGCAAATTGCCATTTGGGATTTTTCATGGCTTCAAGCTCATTCAGCAGAGGCGCAATGAGCGAGTGGAGGGAGACATGCTGGTAATGCTCATCATGCATGGCGGAAGAAGCTCTCTGCCTGTAAATGGAGGTGACGGAGCCTCCCAGCCCGATCAGGCCTGTCCCCCGCATGCACCGTGTCCAGTACAGGCCGTCTTCCCCATAGGGCATCGCTTCTTCCCAGGGGGGAAGCCGGGACGCAAGAGACGAATTCAGGATTACGCTGCTGGAATTCATGAAAAGCACTCCCCGTATCCCCAGCCTCCGGATAGATTCGGGATAAGATGGAGGGCGCGGCGGGATGGCCTCCAGTTCATCTCTCATGTAGCGGTTGGCATAGGCCAATATCTCCGGATGACGGTTGAAAAAATCGGCTGCCAGCTCCAGATGCTCGGGATACCAGTAATCGTCTCCGTCCAGGAAAGCGATGTAAGCCCCCACGGCCTTCTTCATCCCTGCGTTTCGCGCTCGCGATACGCCGCCGTTAACTTGGGAAACCAGGCGAATTCTGGGGTCATGAAAAGATTGGATGATGGAAACGGTCTCATCGGAAGAACCGTCATCCACGATGATGATCTCAAAATCCTGAAATGTTTGAACCAGTACTGACTGAAGGGCGGCAGCAATATAATTCTCCAGATTATAGGCCGGGATAATAATGCTGAAGAACGGTTTCTGCATGTAAGGGGAATGATGAACTGCTTCGTGAGTGGAACGGGAATCAGGATATGGAGAACATGATTCTGATGGGGCTGTAACCATTGCAACCGGCGAATGGAAGGAGGGCGAATCCATCGTTCCTCCCATGATTCATCAGCGCGCGAATGAACCTGTCATAGCGAATTCCAAATTCGATTGGGAAATTCCGGATTCAGCATGAATGAACAGAGAATTGTCCCAAGACCTCATGGAACCGGTGGGGTATGGAGGTATTCCGGCTAGGTCTGGTTCTAAGAGTTCTATGATTCTAAAAAATAATTGCTTATGAAAAAATGAGTGTGTTGGGAGCAGTAAGGGAAAGCAGAATCTTTCGTCCTGTTTTCCCGGCTTCGGGCTCCCTGCCCGCAAGGGGGAGATTCTTGATGACAAAACGTCCGCGCAACATAAGTTCCTTGGTATAAAAATCAACCCTTGACCCCGGATTTGGAATCCGGTATGAACGTGACGCCTTATTAATAAACAGAAAAGGACATGGTCCTCTTCATGGTTGACGCTTTCTTTTCCGTGCTTTTTCTTCATGAACCCTTCGGAACTCCCTTCCATCAGCATTATCCTGACCGGGCATAATGAGGAGAGCAGCATCAGGGATGCTATCCGGAGCGTATTCGGGCAGGATTATGAAGGGCCGGTTGAAATCATCCTTTCGGATGACGGCTCTTCCGACGGAACCTTCGCCGTCATGCAGGAAATGGCGGCTCAATACAGGGGGCCGTACCGGGTAATCTTAAACCGGAATGAAACGCCGCTGGGGCGCGGGCCTCATATCCGGCAGGCGGTTGGTCTGGCTTCCCATGAATGGATTCTCCGCCAGGATGGGGATGATTGTTCCTTCCCCTGGAGATGCAGGCTTTTTGCCTGGGCGGTGATGGAACGCCCGGATGCCGTGGCTGTGGTCAGCCAGATGACCAGCGTCTATGAGGAACCGGGCATTGCGTTTGAATTCCCGGCTTTTCCTGCTGCTCCGCGGGAAATGCCGGCTGTTGCGCTTCAGGCGGGAGCTTTTTCTTCTTCCGCCCATTACGGAGGAAGCATGATGATCAGGAAGAGCGCCTGCGAATGGGGTAGCTCCCTGCGGATGACGGCCAGTTTTGAAGACGACTTGATGGGGTTCCACGCATGGCTTCAGGGCAACATTTATGAAATGCCGGGCATATCCTTATATTATTACCGGTTTGCGCTTAAAAATATTTGCGCTGTCAACAGCGCGTTCCGGTTTGCCGACATGCGGGCGGCAGCGGCCTTTGAAAAAAGGGAGCTGGAAATGAAGAGCCAGTTGAAAAAAAGCAAGGAGGCGGGGTTGGAACTGTGCGGGGAATTGCTGGAGGGCCTTGCTCCGGTTTTTCGTTCGCGGGAAGAACTGCTTGCCGAAATGGAGGAGAGGAGAAAAATCATAGACAGCATTGACCGGCAGCAGAATTGGTGGAGTTATTCCTTTCGGCGGAGATGGGCGTTGAGGCGGCCGGGATGGATGGGTATCGTCCACTGCCTGCCGCAAAAGCTGTATTTGTTCTGCATGGTTTTCTTTTTCAAGCTCAGGAAAGTGAAACGGGCCGTTTGCGGCGCCCGGCAGGATTTGGAATAAGGGTAAGGAAACGCTTGAAGAAGGAGGGGAACTTTTGCTCGGACGGGTTCTCTCCGGTCCGGCGTTGTTTTTGATGGAGAGGGGGGGGCGGAAGATGGCTTCTCCGGCTCGAAAGAAGCCGGCGTGCGGACTGGGAAGGTGGCCTGTTTCGGCTGGGATTGACGGGAAAACAGCTGGAACCGTCATGAGGGAAGCCGGGAGGGGGAGCCGGATTGATGCGTGAAGGGTTTTCTCCGGAAAAAGAAAAAGCGCCTTTCCAGAAAAGATGGAAAGGCGCGGTGACAGGTTCAGGGGCGAGGCCCTGAATTAGTATACGTCCCGCTGGTAACGGCGGTGCTGTTTCATATCCGCCACATATGCTGCGGCTTCCTCCGGAGTTTTATGGCCCCAGGTCTGGATGACTTCATGAAGGGCGTTGTCCACATCCTTCGCCATGCGGGAGGCATCCCCGCAGACGTAGAAGCAGGCGCCGGCTTCCAGCCATTTCCAGAGCTCTTCGCCTTCCTGGACCATGAGGTGCTGCACATACACCTTCTTTTCCTGGTCGCGGGACCAGGCCACGGACAACTTCAGTTTGCCGGTGCCGGTCAACTGGTTCAGCTCGTCTTCATAACAGAAGTCGGTGGCCTTGTACGGATTGCCGAAGAACAGCCAGTTGCCGCCCTTGGCGCCGGAAGCGGCGCGTTCCTCCCAGAATGCCCGGAAAGGGGCGATGCCGGTGCCGGGGCCCACCATGATGATGGGGGTGTCCCCGTCGTCCGGAAGGCGGAAATTCTTGTTGGTATGTACGAATACCCTGGCCGTATGGCCCGGCTGGAGGCGGTCCGCCATATAGGTGGAGCAAACGCCGCCGCGCTTGCGGTCACGGGCCGTATAGCGTACCGCGCCCACGCACAGGTGAACCTGTTCGGGATGGGCGTTCGGGCTGGAGGCGATGGAATAAAGGCGCGGCATGATCTTTTTCAGGATGCCGACAAAAGCCTCCGCGGATTCGAAGGAAGCGGGGTATTCCGTGGCCAGATCCAGCACGTCCCGGCCCCACAGGAAATCGCTGAGGGTTTCCTTATCCCCGGCCAGAAGCGTGTCCAGCTCCTGGCTGCCGGAGGCGGCGGCCCACTTGGTCAGCAGGGCTTTGTTGACATTGGTAATGTCATAGCAGTGAACCAGGGCGTCTTTCAGGCTTGCGGTTTCCCCTTCGGGCGTGGGAACCTGGGAATCCGGGCTGAGGCCGAGCTTGTCAATCAGGGCGTCCGCCAGGGCGGGATCATTGGCGGGAATGACGGCCAGGGCGTCCCCGGCAATATAATTCATCCCGGAACCGTCCAGGCTGTATTCAATGTGGATGGTTTCCTTGGGGCTGCCTTCCCCGGTGATGTGCCTGACGGAGAGGACGGGAGCGGGAAACGGATTTTTTTTGCCGTATGGTTCAGTGGTCATGATGATGGAGGGGGGGTGAAAAAGAATATTACCAGCGGATAACGGCGGCGGACCAGGTAAGCCCGGCGCCGAATGTGACCAGGACGACGTTGTCTCCCTTGCCGAATCTGCCGGAACGGCGCGCTTCGTCAAAGGCGATGGCGACGGCGGCCGCGGACGTGTTGCCGTACTTCTCAATGTTCACGAACACCTTATCTTCAGGAATGGAGAGGCGCTGCGCTACGGCATTAATGATGCGGAGATTGGCCTGGTGGGGAATAATCAGCTGGATATCGTCCGCCGTGAGGCCGGCGCGTTCAATGACGCTGGCGGCGGAAGCCTTCATGCGCGTGACGGCATGGCGGAAGGTCTCATTGCCGCGCATGGCCAGGGTAGCCAGGCGTTCATGGGCGTTTTCCGCTGTGGTGGGGCAGCGGGAGCCGCCGCCCGGAATCTGGAGCAGGTCATGCAGGGAGCCGTCCGAACCGATATCCGTGGCAAGGACGGAGCCTTCCCCCTCTTCCCCCGTGGAGGCCTGGAGCACGGCTGCCCCGGCGCCGTCCCCGAACAGGACGCAGGTGCTGCGGTCCTCCCAGTTGACGACGGTGGAAAGTTTTTCCGCGGCGATGATGAGAGCCGTTTTCATCTGGCCGGTGCCGATGTACTGAACGGCGGTCTTCATGGCGAACAGGAAGCCGGAGCAGGCGGCGGAAATGTCAAAGGCGGCGGCATTCTTGGCGCCAAGGGCATCCTGGATGTAGCAGGAAGTGGAAGGGGTGAACGTATCCGGCGTGATGGTGGCGACGATAATCAGGTCAATATCCTCCGGCTTCAGCCCGCAGGATTCCAGAGCGCGCTGGGCGGCCTTCGTCCCCATATGGGAAGTGTACTCGTCAGGGGCGGCGATGCGGCGTTCCACAATGCCCGTGCGTTCAATAATCCATTCGTGGGAAGTGTCCACCATCTTCTCCAGATCCGCATTGGTCAGGCGGCGTTCCGGAACATAGGAACCCGTACCGATAATCTTGACGGGCAGTCTTTTAAAGGGAATATCAGAATGTGCGGCCATAGCTTTGGGCGTATGATGAACAGAAAACGTCCTGACGTTTTATGTGGAAACAGTCTAAAAGAAAGAGGGCCTGATGACCAGCATAAAACGCAGTACTCCTTCCATGTCGTAAATGAATGGCTTACAACAGCCACCCCTGGCCGTTGGCGGGCGGCGCGGCTCCCATCTTGAGATAGGCGGAGGGCATCGCCACGCGCCCCCTGGGGGTGCGGCTGATATACCCCTGCATAATCAGGAAAGGCTCGTGCACGTCCTCCAGCGTGGAAGCGTCCTCCCCTACGGCCACCGCCAGGGAGGAAAGGCCCACCGGGCCGCCGTTGAATTTGTAAATCATCGCTTCCAGCAGGCGCTTGTCCATCTCGTCCAGGCCGTCATCGTCAATCTCAATCATGGTCAGGGCGTCGTGCGCCAGCTGCTCCGTAATCACGCCGTCGCCGCGCACCTGGGCGTAATCCCGCACCCAGCGCAGCAGGGAATTGGCCACGCGGGGCGTGCCGCGGGAGCGCAGCGCGATCTGCAGGGCGCCCTCCGGGTCCACGGGCACGTTCAGCAGCCCCGCGGACCGTTCGATAATGGCGCACAGCTCCTCCCGCGTATAGTAATCCAGCCGGTTCACCAGGCCGAAGCGGGAACGCAGCGGGCTGGTCAGCATCCCGGCGCGGGTGGTGGCCCCCACCAGGGTGAACTTGGGCAGGTTGAGCTGGATGGAGCGGGCGTTCGGCCCCTGGTCAATAATAATATCCAGCCGGAAATCCTCCATGGCCGGGTACAGATACTCCTCAATGGCCGGGTGCAGGCGGTGGATCTCGTCAATAAACAGAATATCCCCCTTTTCCAGATTGGTCAGCACGCCGGCCAGGTCTCCCGCCTTTTCAATCTGGGGGCCGGAAGTCGTATGAATGCGGCAGCCGACGGCATTCGCGATAATATTGGCAAGCGTCGTCTTCCCCAGGCCCGGCGGGCCGCTCAACAGGATATGGTCCAGCACGTCGTCGCGCTGTCTGGCGGCTTCCACCATCAGCATCAGGCGGTCCTTAATCTTCTCCTGGCCGCAGAACTCGCTGAAAGCGGGCGGTCTGAGGGACAAATCGAAGGCGGAGGAGGGGGCCTCCGTGGTGCGTGTGTAAAAGGACTCTCCCATGCGCAGGACTAGCAAACCCGTCTTTGGGGCATCCGTCAAGGGGGAAGTGCGGTCGGGAAACGCCTTTTCCGGGACATGCCGGAAGCCTTTGGCTTTTTTTGAGGACGGGAGGAATGCGGAGCCGCGGAAATGATGATACGCGGAGAAACGGCATGTCCCGCCTTCTCTTCTTACAGCATGGATTCCCATTTTTGCCGCGCCTTCCCGGAAACTCTCGGAACCCTGGGCTTCCGGAATCCTTCAGTCTTCTCTTCCCGTCTCTCTCCTGAAACTTCTCAAACGGCTGCTGGTCAATCCTAGAGCCCGGACGGAAAGAAGCTTATCAATAGCGGTTCTTACCTGAACCTTCCCCGATTGCCCGGAAGCCGTAAAGGTGGAGAAAGAGAAAAATTCTTATTTGCTCCGCGGGAAAAACAGGGCAGGGAGGGCGAAAATCTGCCATGCCCTCATGGATAATTTTTGTGAACCACGGAAACCTGTTCCTTTCAAAACTTCTGGAAATACGCTTCGTTGTTGTTTATGCCCGTTGAAGATTTTCTCGCGCTGTCGGGGCGCTTTTCATCCTTTTCGAGCAACAGCCGGAAACGTGAAAAAACTCGGGGAAAACGGGAAAATACCTTCCGGATGAAAAAAAGATTGCCAAACCTCTCTTCTGCCGTTACTCTGCTCCTGCTTTCCTATCTAGCACAATCTCCAACGGGCAGGTGTCAGAGTGGTCGAATGAGCACGCCTGGAAAGTGTGTGTACCGCAAACCGGTACCGAGGGTTCGAATCCCTCCCTGTCCGCCATTTTATTCTTTTCATAACCTTGCAAAGTCCTTGATTTTGCAAGGTTTTTTCATATCGTGATTGTACCGCATTCGACCCGATTGCATGAAAAAAGGGTACATATTAGGGTACACTTTTCCAATATGTACCCCATCGCAAATTCCAACTGATTTTTAAGACTATGGCTGGATTGAAAAAACGGAACAATACATGGTTCGCCTCCTACTACGTCAACGGCAAAAGAGTCATCAAAACGACCAAAATAGAGGTCTCCCCTTCGGCGATTCTCCCCGGGAAGACAAAAGTCAAAATGGAAGCCGAGCTCAAGCTGAATGCACAAATTATCGCCAATGAATTGGAGAAGGCAGCCAAAGGAGAAAAGGCAAACACCGAAATCGTCCATGCGGTAGCCGGATCTTCCAAGGCAAAGGCTCTGCTCAAAGGCAAAGCCCATATGCAGGGAGTGGATGATTTTTTGAAAGACTGGATGAAGTCCCGTACGGAAAAAGGGGCTGTTGACCGTGATGGAAAAGCTGTCCGACAATTCTTGTGCTATCTGGATGACCGCAAAACCCTTCCCCTGGATGCCGTTACTCCTCATCATGCAGAAGAATTCATGGCAAAAGAATTGGAGCGTGTATCCAGCGGAACAGTGAAGAGGTATCTTGAATCCTTGACGTGTGCCTTCAATAGCGCCGTCAGCAAAAGGATCATTACAGTCAATCCTTTCAAAGGAGTCATTCCTTCCAAAAGCTCTCGGAATGACAGGCAGGAACGAGATGCCTTTTCCGTAGAGGAAGTACAAAAAATGATTTCCGACTTTCCGAATGAATGGCCCGATATGATACAGGTCTGCCTGTATACGGGAGGGCAACGTTTGGGTGATATCGCCAAGCTGAAATGGGAGCAAATCGATTTGGAAGGAGGGCGAATCTCCATGACCTCGGAAAAGACAAAGAGGAGAATGAACAAACCTGTTATTGAGCAATTGAAAGAAATTCTACAGAGACGGCACGAGAAAAAAATCAATGATTACGTCTTCCCTCTGGCGGCCATGCGCCACTCACAAGCAGGCAACTCAAGCAAGCTCTCATGGGACTTCACTGAGCTGTTACGCAAACATGGATTGATCGTCCGGCACGATCAGAAAGCCCAGGGAAACAGAAGAACCCTTGCGGAAAAAAGTTTCCATAGTTTAAGAGCCACTGCCGTTACCATGCTGCGCTCCATGGGTGTGTCTCCGGATATGGCTCGTTATATTGTTGGTCATGATTCGGAGGACATCGAACGAGGCTATTACCGTCCGCAGGAAGAAGCAGTAGCTGAATCCATAGCTCAACTGGGACAAGCCATATCGCCGCAATCCCCCTCCAAGCCTGCATAATCGTTCCTCATTCAACTGCATAACATAATCCCCCTGAGTATCCGTGAGAACTCAGGGGGATTTTCATTTATCATGCAGTTTCCGTCAGACTATTCGACATTTTGCATAATATGCTTTCAATCAAATTGTTTTATGTCTCTTTCATGTCTTCATTCTGTGATTCTGTCGACAAATCGAATTCGAGCAATGACTTCACAGCTTCGATAGGAATGACGACGCCCTTGTGTTTGGAGTTTCTTACCCGTTTTTCCGACAACCAACTCGCTTCGGGGTGATTTCTCAGCACGTCTCCCCAGCAGTTGGCCCAATCCGTATCTCTGAGGATATTGGATAGTTGCCTGTTTTGGGCGGAAATAAACAACATTTGTGAAGAGCCATTTCCTCCTTGAGGGCGGTATACGCTGATGCCAATTCCATCCAGGAGCTTCTTTGCGTCCTGTCTTTCAGAAGCTAAATCAGCGTGAAGATTGCTTAAAATGGCTTGTCCTACCGTCTCCGAATTGCCGACGACGCGACTTTCCAAAATATCACGCAGACAGCGTTCTGCATCAGTCTCCTGATTTTCGTCTAGAGAACCTGTATTCATCGCTGCCGTATAGGTGTCGATTTCCGGCCCGCTGATAATCCCTGCATGAGTCAGAGCATACGCCCCCGCCAGGATATTGCCCAGCAGTTCGGCGCGTCTTCCGGCAAGTGCCGGATGTGCAGACAGCTTTTGCTGAATGAGATTCGCATTGGTCTCCATCACAGACGCCAGCGACATCATTCGGGCAATCAACTTACCGGGAGAAATGCCCGCCAGTTTGTTAGCTGCATCATCTCTCTTCTCAAAGCTCTCCAGTCCTTTATTGGGCCTGATATGCAAGTTGATAAACCTTGATTTGTCAGCTGTGCGTTGCAGTGAATTTCCAATACTCAACAGTAAAAAAGACGAACGAGCTCGAAATTCGATAGGAACAGACTCCTTGCTTCCCATAATGGACGTTTCTCCATCAGTCGCCCTCCGGACCAGAGACATAATTTTTTCTACCTTCTGCCTGGAATACTTATCCTGGTTGGCCGCCTCCATTTCGTCCAACAGAACAAGCCGGGCCCCTGAACCGATTTTTTGCCTAATGCCGGCTTCCGAAGTTCCGCCAGTGAAGGAAAGGGAGTAATTCCCAAGGAGATCCTTCAACCTCGAAACCAGAAACGTTTTTCCCGTGCCGGCAGGAGCATTGATCCAAACATGAGCCCGGGTATCGATGAATCCTGCCGTGATGCCTTGTGCCAGAAAGCCGGATAAAAGCAAGCCTCCCATTTCTTCGCGCCAGGCGAAGGAATTCAGGTAATCAATAATGGCCTGTCCTTCTTCATCGCTCATCGGGATAGTTTCCGGATGTGGAAGACTTTCGGAACGTTGGTAGATTGTTCCTTCCTCCCTAATATTGCTTGTCTCTATGATCTTTCCGCTTTCGATGGTAAAGCACCGATCTCCCGCATTGTAGATAATGGCACTCTTCTCTTTCCAGAATCCAACACCACGAATTTTATCAGGAGAGTAGTGTTTACGCCCTTGTTGTCCAAAACAATAGCCGGCGGCATCAGTAACGGTCCATTTCTCTCCCAAGTTCTCTGTCCACCATGCTTCGGAAGCCAAAGTGATCAGGTTCAACTTACTGTGTTCGCCCGGTTTCAACTCAATTCGGCTGTCACTCATTCGGGAATAGTACACATATTTGTCACCGTTCTTTCCCAGGCAGATGAACGGCATTTCAGCATCTTTACCTTCAAGGACATGTTGATTCTGCTCAAGCTTTTTCAATAAAGGGCTGATAGCTTCATGGAATTCACGCTTACAGTCATCCTCATGCATGGCAAACCTCCTTTTCTACGGGAGTTGAAAAAGAGTTAAGAGCGCAGAGAATGGATTGATATAAAGCTCGGCTTCCCTCAGAAGACAATAAAGAACGTGCATCTTTGCAAGGGCCTGGAGGAGTCCAATCCACAACAATGCAGCCGATATCTTCAAGAGTTTGCCGAATCTTTTCTGCGGCTTTCCGTCCGGCAGAATCGGAATCAAGTCCGAGAATGACAATCTTCCCCTTGAAGAATCCTGCCCACTCTCGTTTAAAACTCTGAGCGCCGGGAATAGCTACGGCGAAAGGAACCAATTCCACACTTCCCGCATTCAGGACATTTCCAAATACGGAAGAATCTTCCGAGACAAGACACCCAAATGACTGATTGATAGCCAGAGCATCGGATTCCCCTTCGCAGATAAGAACGATCTTTCGCTGCTCTGCGAATTCCATCCCCCAAGGTTGATAAGCTTTTCCGGCTACCCACATGAAACGCGAGCTCTCAGCGTTCATTGTGCCGCAAGATGACCATTTACCTCCCTTCAAATAAAGTTTTGGGTTGGCATGGTTGCTTCTGCGGCGCAGTTTGGCCCCTGTATACGTGATGTTCCCATCACGGCCTCTAGCGGTATAAAGATACAGCAAGCGCCCGTCTTCCGTCGCCCCAAGAAGTCCTCGTAGACCAGGATGGGAAACGGTGATGGCAGAGAGCATCAATCCTTCACGCAAGGACAATTCGGAACTTAAAAGGGAACGTAGGAGAACATCCTCTTCCAGTCGTTTGCGGCAAGTTTCCAATTCCATCACATCGGCGGGCTCAAGAAACACAGGAGATTCTGGACGGTGCATCAAACCTTTTTGAAGAACAGGCATTGCGCCTGTTCTTTTAGGGCTTGGGGAGGAATAGCTTCTTTTGCTCATCTTATCGTCCAGAGAGATGTTCAATACCTCCGCCACATGCTCCAGGACATCCGGGAATTGTGATTTGACATCAAGTTGCTTAAATTCTGCAGCCAGAGTAAAAATATCCCCGCCTTTGTCACATGCCCAGCAACGCCACAGTCCTACTCCGTCACGTTCGTTGACATGTAGTTTGGGGCGCCGATGTTCTCCAAATGGGCACCGGAAGAGTTTCTCCCTTCCGATGTCCTTGTGGGTTCCAAACATGCGATTACAGTACTCCAGAAGGAATTTGGATTGTTTTAATTCTTCGCGATTCATGGTTTACTGTTTGTTAAGGTTTCCCGAAATCGACACCATGTAGGAATCAAGTTCCGCAACATGGTACTTTTGGACTCCATTGTTCGGACGTATCATATGAACCTTGCCTGCGCTTACGGCTTCCGCCAGTATCCTGCAAATCGTAGACCTGCTCGTATCGTAGCGTTTGGCGAGAGTTGCCTGACTAGCCCAGACGACAGAGCCGGAATCCTCATGCGGTTTGGAAATTGCCTGAAGACATTTGTGAATTTCATCAAGAATATTCCCGACATCTTCAATTGACATAAATTCTTTAGTTTGAATATTCATAGTTCTTTTCATGAGTTTAGTTGCTAGTTTTTTTCAGAATTTAAAATGATTCTGCAAATAATAGAGGCTTGACATTTTTTTCATAAAAACGCCACAAACAGGGCTCGTGAAAGAACATGTCCACCTTGAAATCCAAGACTGGACAATACTAACAAGCCAAAAACATTCTGCTGAGCTTTACCATGTTCCTCATTCCTGAGCCGTAAGGCTCGACTTCCCTAATCGATCTACTCTCATGAGTAACATCTTAATCTAGTCTGGTGTAAAAATAGGATTCTCTTTGACAACTTGAGTGAGTGGTTAGTCATCGAATGTCTGAGGCAGCATAGTGCATCTTCATCTAGAGTCAATAAGAATGTTGCAAAATGTTGCAATTATGAAATATTACAACACAACGCAACATTCTTATTGACGAAATTAGGATGATTATCTACTCTTATCGAAGGATGACAAAGCTCTCAAATAGAAATGCTTCTGAAGAAAGCATCAGGGAAGCAGTATTGGATTGGCTGGCGAAACAGAAAAAAAATAAGAGATGGCTGGCTGCTGAATTGGGAGTGGAAGAAAGAACGGTCGATAGCTGGTTCAGCTGGAGAAGCATTCCCCGATCCAAGAAAAGGGAACTCAGTCAGCTGATCATGGGAGACCTTTCCCGGAAAGCTGACTACGCCCCTCTTTCTTACTCTCAAGAATGTCGTAAGCTTATAGACCAATTTAACGATTGGTATTTTTCTCGTATGAATTCGTCTCAAGGAGATGTCATAAAGGATATTCCGGATTGTGGCATATCGGAAGCTTTTCCTGATTTAGCCGAAAACTTGGATGCTTTTTTTGAATATGCTCAATTTGTTTATGGCAACAATCAATCTGCAGAGCTGCCGTTATTAAACGCCATCAACTACCTTGAGGAGAATTTAGAAAAAAGCATCCAACACTACAAGAAAAACAGCCAGCTTGCCGAGGAAGAAAGAAATCGTAAAGAGTACCTGTTGGCTATTCTGGAAGATCGGAAATTAACAGAACAGGTTATTCTCCTGCAAAAAGATGCCCAAAGCTACTTTGAACAATATAAACAAGATCTTTTCAGTCCAGATCATGAACTTAAGGAGAGAAGCAATGCTCTATATTGCCTTATGCGTGACCGTCTGCAGGAAATCCAGAATGACCGAAATCTTAAGCAGGCTCTGTTCAAAAAGCTTGATGAAGCGTATGCGCCTCTTCTGGAAAAATATGGGGAGAAAGGAACTCTGGCGAAGAATAAAAAACTCCGGAAGAAGATGTTGGAGAGTAGCGATCTTTCATTTGGTCTGCTGGATAGCAGTGCGAACAGAGGGATGATCTCCATTACGCATTCCGAGAAAGAGCTCGCTGAGTGGGAAGAGAAAGCCACCCAAGCTGGTCTGCCACTTGATGAATGGATCAGAACGACGCTCTCTAATGCAAAAAAATAGAGTTGAAACAGAAATCACCTATGTAGCACTATGGGAAATACATCCTGACGCCTAAAGACTGCATGGGAACAGAACGACTGTGAGTCGGCAATGAGAGAGCAATAAGATATGAAAATATGGCGAATTCCGTGATTTTTAGTTACGATCACCGCTGTGGTGTTGGACAGACAGTCGGATCACAGCTTCGAGGCGCGTCCTAGCGCCGGCGGCTAGACGTCGGATTCCAAAGGTTCTTGCAAGTTCAAGCGGAACATCCTGCACCGGGGTAGACGGCAGTGCGGCTTTAAGCTCTTCAAATGCAATTTCCTCAATCTTTCTGGTGCTTTCCTCTGATGTCGGAATTCTGAATTTGACCCAACGATCAGGCAAGCCATCGTCGCGCCAGACGAAGGAGCCGCCGACCTGATCCGGCTTGATGTGAAAATACCGCTTTGCGATTTCAAGAACACGCTCATGGATCACGCTTCCACTTCGTTGGAATCCGTGTGCTCGTGCAATTCGTTTAACCAGTAAGCTGTCGAGAATAGGACCTTCCTTCTCGACGATGTGCCCGATCAACTCCATGAGTATGGGGTCGTAGTCCGAATCATAAAATCTCAGAGGTGACATCTTTGACAAAAATGACGTGAGATCTGTCACTTCGTAGAAGGAAGATTTCGGCGCCTCAGATGGTGTAATGGTTGGTCTGTGGTCGGATGTTTCAGAGCTGATGGGATCTTCACGAACAGTTAGCGTAGAAGATGAATTTCCGGCAACCAATCTCGGCGTCTCTTCGTCGGCAAGTTCAAGTTCTCTGGTATTTTCGGCAGCTGAGATGGCAGTAAGCAGCCTTTCCATTTCCAAATTTGCGTTGTGCCACCAGTCGGTGGACCAAATCCGGTGGAGTGTCCAACCGAGCCCCTCCAGAACCGCCTGTCGCAGTTTATCTCGATCTCTTGCCGTCGCTGCGCTGTGATAGGTGGCACCATCACACTCCACACCCAGCAGATATCTACCCGGTGATTTTGAATCCACGACGGCAAGGTCGATCCGATAGCCGGAACATCCGACTTGGTGATGGACATCGTAACCCGCAGACCGAATCCTATCCGCCACCATGCGTTCAAATTCTGAATCGGCCTCGGCGTGGGTGGGGATACTGGTTGCGGCAATCAGGGCACGAGGTCCACGTTCGGCATATTCAAGAAAGTATTTCAAATCTTTGGTACCTCGTGCACGCGTCCGGGTGAGATCGATTTGATCTCCTCGCAATCCGCTGAAAACAAACATCTCATGCTTGGCTCGGGTTACTGCCACATTTAGGCGGCGCTCGCCACCATCACGGTTTAGCGGACCGAAATTCATTGAGAGCTTACCGGCTTCGTCCAAACCGTAGCAGATTGAGAAAAAGATCACGTCGCGTTCGTCGCCTTGAACGTTTTCCAGATTTTTCACAAACACCGGCTCGCCTTCCACTGGCGGTTCATCGCCAAAATGAGGCTCAATCTCAGGATACTTGCGACGCTCTTCATCCAGAAGGTTCTGAATCAACACCTGCTGAGCCTGACTGAAGGTGATGACTCCGTATGAGCGGGGCGGTAGGGAAGGATTCCGGAGGCGTGAAACCAATTCCTGCACCAATGCCTCCGCCTCCTGCCGGTTCGTGCGAGATTTACCCTTGTCGTACCGGGCATTCGGAAGGTGCCGGAAATGTACGCCCTCGTTCTCGATCTCAGGAGAGGGGAACGTCAGGAGGTCATTTTCATAATATTGCCGGTTGCTGAAGGTAATGAGCCCCTCGTGCCGGCTGCGGTAGTGCCATTGCAAACGCTTGTGGCGCAATCCGTGGGTCATTAGTTCATCGAGGATGCTTTCAAGATCCTTGTGCTCCTCGGGAGTCAAATCATCCTCGTCATCCGTATTGGTGGAGAAGAAGTTCGTCGGCGGGAGTTGCTTGGGATCACCAACGACAATTAGCTGCTTGCCTCGGGCAATGGCTCCGACTGCATCCCAGACTGGAATCTGTGATGCTTCGTCGAAAATCACGACATCGAAGGGCTCGTGGGATGCTTCGAGGTATTGAGCCACAGAAAGCGGACTCATCAGTACGCAGGGTTTCAAGCGGGGCAACAAGGTGGGAATGCGCCCAATCAACTGCCGTACGGGGATATGGCGCATGCGTTTACCGATTTCCTTTCTCAACAAACCAATTTCTGCCTTGGGAATGTCGTCCATTCCATCCTCCCTTGGAATGCCGGCTGCAAGCCGAGCCCGGATCAAATCCTTGGAAAGATTGGCGAGATGTTCGTCCAGTTCCCGGAAATGTTCGATTCGTTCATTGTGTTCATTGCCAAAAAACTCCCGGAGTGCGGATTCCTTCTCGATGATTGCGAAAAGTAGTCCGCGCCGGAAGCTCCGTTTGAATAATCCTAAGACTTCGACGTCTGTTCCTTCCGCAGATTCCAGCTTCTCAACCAAGGGCGTTAATCCGAGGCGAATCGCTTCTTGGCGGACTTTTTGCCACGAACACCATTCCCGGATTTTCGTCCACCCGCTAGCCACTCGCTCGGTTAAAGCAAGTGCGGCTGCCAGGTGATCGGAAGCCTGGTCGATCTCCTCCCGTCTGAGACGAAGCTCTTGACTGTATCGGCCCAAGTACTCATTGAAGGATGACCATTTATCCCGGAAGCGCGCCATGCGCCCGCCGGTGACCGTGTCTGCAGCATAGAACGTCGGATCTTCCGAAAAGAGGCGAGCAAGAAGCTGCCGGAAGGAGTCGAGCCAGTCAAAATTCTCACCTGCAAATGCGACCATCCGGGCATGAAGGGTTTTACCCCAAACTTGTGCCTTCGTGATCGCCTGCGCGTCTGGTTCCCCCTTTTCCCAAAGCACACCGAGGCTCTCCTGAGCGGTAGGCGCTGCCTGAGAAAACGCTGAGTCAATTTCGCGGAGTCGGGGTGCAGCTTGCAGGAATGTTTGCAGCATCGTAGATACTGTCGGCAAATGATCTGCTGCCTCCTCAAGCGGAGCTCGATTCAACGCGCCCGCTGTCGTGAATGATTCGCATGCGGCATCAAACGCTTTGAATGAATCCCGCATGGCGATCAATCGGTCGCCATCTGGCTTTCCTGCGGCAAATGCCAAGGAGCCGGATTGGAGATACCCTCCCAGTAGGTTTTGTATTAAGGAGGACCAGACTGCATTGGTTCCGGTCACCTTACCCATACGCTGATGCAAAGTTTCCCCCCATGACCGTATTCGCGCCATTTGCTCGCTGTCTGGCTCGCCTCCCTTCCAGCTTTTTCCTAATAGCGCTTCGGCGGTTGTGTAGATGGAGGCGAGTTCCTGATTGATCTCGCGTAAGCGAATCGCGGAAAAAACTACATTACCCATTTCCGATTCATCGGGTTTAACCTTGCTGGTCAAGGCCTTTCTAAGCTTGCTACGGACTGAAACGGTATTCAGCATTTTCGGGAAAAACCATGTCGACTGAGCCTTTTTCCACTTCTGTTGGAGCAGGTTTAGATCAAGAGCCAGGAGCCTTGCTTCATCGTAACCATCAAGTTTAGCTCGGATGTCGGATCGTTCGCGCACCAGTGATATCCAGAGGTCGAGAGAGGGCGACCATGTCTCCCAGGGAGTCGTTGCAAAATCAGCACCGACTTCATCTGTATCCAACAAGCTTTCGGCCAATGCGGACAGATTGATCAGTTGCTCACGCGTTGTCTGCAAAACTGGGGCTTGAAGCCACCTAAGCATGTTGTCTGCCGCACTTGCCGCCGATTTCAGCAGGTCTTCAAGTTCCCGTCCCTTTTGGAAAAGCTCCTCTGCTGCATCCTGAGTGCCTACTTCGCACTGAACTGTCACGGTTCCGGCAGGACGGGCAATATGCAGTGGAGCCAAAGTTGCACGGAGTTCACTCCGTTCCTTCGCCAATGCAATCCAATAGTCCAGATCTGCCGAAAGCTGAGACCATGGGCTTGTTGCGAACGCTGGCCCCACGGGTTCGGGAGAGAGCAACGATTCCAACAGTGAGTCGAGATGGCACAGACCATCCTGCGACAGAGCACAGTCGAACTTCATCCATTTCAGCAAGTCTTGGGATGCCTGGGAAACCTCTTTGCATCTTTTGGCGAACTCCTTGTTTAGATCCCATGTCCTTTCTGCCCATCCAGGCGACCACTCTTCGCAAGCAAGTGGTGCAAGAGTATGATTCGCCAGCGGCATTAGTGGACGCGTGCGATCCTGCATGAGCTTCGCCACTGCCTGGGCACGTCTAAGCGTTTCGGGCGTAGTTTCGAGAATGGCCTCCCAGCTATCCATTTTCACGACAGGCTCGTCCTTGCGCACCAGCAGATAATCAAGACATTGGTGAGCACTGAGGCCGCAAGGAGTGCGTTGGTGGAGGGCGCGGGTGTAGGAATTCAACTCGGTTCGCAATCGTTTGAGTTCCGATGCTTGATGTTCCCAGTCCGTGGTCTCAAGGTCTTCGGCGAATTTCAAGCTGCGGTCGAATTGGGCAAGCACGTCTGCCTTTCCGGTCTTGTTGGAATGTAACTCAAGACAGAACGGTCCGAGTCCGTCTTCGCGCAGGCGTCGATGTACCACATCGAGCGCGGCCCGCTTCTCCGCGACGAAGAGTACGCGTTTTCCGACCGCGAGGCAGTGCGCAATGATGTTGGTGATTGTCTGTGACTTGCCGGTGCCGGGCGGACCTTCGAGCACGAAATCTTGCCCGTCTGCCGCAGCCATTACCGCAGCAAGTTGGGACGAGTCCGCGCTGCGGGGGCAGAATACGTCGCGTGGATGGAACCGATAGTCCAACTCGTGGGCACGGATGTCCACCGAGGGATTCGAAATCGGTGTGCCAGCCTGATGGATAAGGTGGTTGACTACCCTGTTCTTGGTGAGGTCTTCCAGGCGGTCGGTGAGGTCCTTCCAAAGCAGGAATTTGGTGAAGGAGAATTGGCTCAGCCAGACTTCCGACTTCACTTCCCAGCCAGCAAGATCGCGCACGGCATCACGGAAGAGCCGAAGAACGTGATCCACATTCACTCCGCACTCATCCTCTGGCAATGGATCAAGTCCGAGAACTTCCTTTTGAAAGTTTTGCCGTAACATCTCCATTAGCGTGACATTGATTCGTGTCTCCTCATCAATCCGGCGAAGGGTGAAACCTTCGAGGACAGATTTGCGTTTCAGTTCCACCGGCACCAACAACAGGGGAGCTCGATGGATGCGGTCACTGTGCTGTGTCTCACGCCACTCCAAGATGCCAACTGCGGCAAAAAGGGTGTTCGCCCCTTTCTCGTCCAGCGCATTCCGAGCCGAACGGAAGAGTTCCGTTAGACGCTGGGCGTGTTCGCTTTCATCCATATGCGTGTGCAAACGCCCCTGGCGAAGCTCATCCTGCAAATAATCCTTCACGGCATCGGCGCGTTGCTCCTTGGTGAATGTTGCTGCATTGCGCGGATCCTCCTCGCTCATCACCTTCGGCTTCGGCCGCAGGGACAACTCGCGCTCCGCAGCGAGCGCGTCCTCCACATACTCAGGTTCGGAAAGAATGCGGATGGTCGATTTCGTTTCTCGGAAATTCAGAAGGCGGTTGCGTAAGCTGAGGTCTAGCAGACGGCTTTTCCAAAGGTCAATCCTATTGGCGGGCTTCGCAGGGCCACCGTCAGGGATGGGGATATCGTCGGGAAATTCACGTGAACCAAGTCCGCTCGAAGCTCCACTCGTGGGTGACGCACCTGGTGTACCCGGAATGGTGAGTACCTGACCTGGCATCAGAAGCGGCAAAATCCTCGCGGACCGCGATGCATGGACATCGAGAGCAAGTCGGAATGGCTTCTCGGTTATGAGATGCGGCTTGGCGAGCCGCTCGGCATCTTCGAGTGTGCCCGGTTGGTCGTTGGTCACGGTGGTCGTCTCGAAGACAGCGATCAAGTCGTCCGCCTCGAATTTTCTGACCTGTTGCAAATCATCACCTGCAGGTTCCGGAAGACTCCGTGCCTCAAGCCAACAACCGGCATAGGCGTGACCATCGTGAATGAACACGAAAGGTCTCAATCCAGACTGCTCGCAACAGGCGGCAAAGAGCAGAGCCAGATCAAGGCAAGTGCCAAAGCGCTGGCTGACGATTTCCGATGGAAAACGAACCTTCTGCCCGCTGGTTTCAAAGCTTGCAGGAGGATTGATGTAACGGATGCCTAGCTCACCAATGGCTTTGTATATCGAGGCAACCTGTTCCCATGCTCTCTTGCGGCTCTTATCCTGATACCCATTTAGCTCGGAACGGCCCGTGGCTTCCTTTAATACATCGGATGCCCGGCTTAGAATAGTCATCACCGCCGGGTCGTTTGGTAGCACGAAGGCAGCCAGAATTTCTGGCAAAGCTACCAGCCCACACCACTCATTTCGGGCAAGAAGTGTAATTGGCTCCGTGATCGACTGAACGACCTCATCGCTGTCCAGCATCTCCACCTTCAACCATCCGGCAACCTTTTCGTTCAGTTCGGCGAGGAAATCGTGACTCAATTTCAGATTCAGATTCGGCGGCGAGACCCTGAATTCACCGGCAGGTTCGATGGATTGAAGTCGGATTTCGGCGGACGGCGCGAAGGCGGGTTCGGTCGTCAACCGCAACATCAAGTTCTTCCTCGCCACGCCGTTGTTCTGCAAGCGCAACTCCTTCACCACCGGAATCGCGTTCTGTTGGAACGCGTAGTTGATCGAATGGTCGTAGATGAGAGTGAGATGGGGTTGAGGTAGGACGAGGGAAACGGTCGAGGACCACTCCGCCAACGTTTCTGCACCCTTCTTCAATCTTAGGAGAATTGTACCATCGCGTTGCTCGGGAAGCTTGAGAAAAAATTCCGTTTTCAGATCCACTACAATTTCTCCCAGCGACTGTGTGGAATGCGCCGGTAGCGATAAAATTGGCAAAGTCCTCGTTGCAAAGAATGTGGGCTCGCACGAAACATCCAACACAAGTTCCTCATGCAACTGTTCCCCTTTATTCACCACGCTCAGCGCGCCGCAGAGCCGGAAAGATGTTTGATTAATGGTAAACTCGCATATTGTGGAGAGGGGATCGTCGAATTGGAAGCTTATAGCTGGATGATTGGGCATACGTCATTAAAAAAGCAAACTGTTCTTATTGCTTGGCCTTTCGTGCTGCACTGCCCACATTCAGTGAGCAAGAGCTTCGATGGACGATCTGAAGCCAAGACATTTCCACAATCTGGAATTAAGGAGTTGACAAATAGTGTTCAATTTGATCTTTTAAATCAAGGCGAATTCGGTCTTCTTGGGAAGAAATCTTCTGACAAACACTATACATTGCTTGATGTTGCCCTTGTCGCGACTCCTGTAAGGCCTTGCGAAGAAGGAGCAGATGGCAAAGTATTTGATTACTTTGCTGGTGTCCGGGGTTCTGTTTGCCATCGTCATAAGTGATTGTTTTGAGTAGCCCTGGATGTTGCAAGGGAGACCATGATTTGACGAATGTCCAGCTCATCTCCAGTTCCCCGCAACGCTTCATTTTGATAAGTCGTAGAAAGCGTATTCTCCTGTCAATGCTGGCACAGATGCAGTATAACCTTACATCGTATTGTTACTCCAAATTGAAGCATGAGAAAACTCAATCTCCCGAGTGTTGCGCCGCACGCTGCCGATGGGAATGGGGGCGAGTAGCCCCTCAAACCGCGCTTAACTTTATCCTAAATTATTTGCAATAAATGTATTGTGCAATTTTCGTACAATACAGTTGCTATACGGTTACAATTTCCCAAACAATTTCGGATATTTCTTCCGCATCTCTTCGTGATACCCTCTTTCAATTATTTGGGTGCGAAGATTTTTAATGGCCTCTTCCCTCTGCTCGTTATCGGGATACACTTCCAAATAACATTCCAGATCGTTGCTGAGACGACGGCCATCCTGAAGGATTGTCGTATTGTAATAGGCCAGAGGTTCCGTCACTTCCTCAAAAACATAATCAGCCTGTCCCGGAAGGTGCGTCTCTTCAAAAGGAAAAGCAGACATCAATAATCCTGAATTGTTTACTCGGAACCCCAAGGGGCCGGGTTCCTTGAAATTCTGTGTATAATGAAGAGAAGAAAGGGGCGCGTGGCTCCACCGAATATCTGCATTATTCAGGAAATTGATTATTTGCTGAATACCAATGTCCCGTGGCTTCGTCACATAAAGGCGTTTGACAACTTTCCTGCGCTTGTGATTTTTCTTCAAAAAGGCCAACAGAGAATTTACGTCCCGTAGGCAAATGATGCGTCCTCTGCGGCAGATAATAGAGTCTTCTTCCATGGTCTTGAGAGCCTTATTCACTTGTGATAATGAAATCTGGCCTGATTTCTTAAGGATGGAACTGCATATGTGCTTCTGACTGGGCAGGAAATTGCAGTTCAACAATGTCTCCGCGACCTGAATCGCCACGCCCGTATAGGGATTCTTCATGGCAACAGGCAATGGCTTGAACTGATTTCTGAATCCGTTTCTCATCATGAAAAATCCTTTCCATAAAAGAACTCCGTTTCCGCAAAAGTCGACACCACTCAAATTGTGTTGCTCCAGGGTTTCCAAATTTTGAGCCGAAAGATAGGGAGTAATGAGAAGTGGAGGTGGGGAAGAAAAGGCTGCCTCCAAGCTGTCGGATGAAAGACAATTCTTTTGTTTGAGCTCTTCCAGTACCTTCAGAAATTTTTTGGCAGTCAACCGCTCTGCCTCAACAATAGTGAAATTGCGTGTTGTGCCAGGTGCAGAAGGGCTTTTGCCAGTCAGTTCGAATCTAGCCTGATCGGAGTGAGGATCTATCTCATTATCAAAAAGAGGGGACTGAGTTTTAAAAACCATACGTCCCCCCAGAAAGGAACGGTGTGATTGAAGAAATGTTAACTTACGCTTCATGGCAGCAATTATAAAACATGCTACCGTAAGAACAATACCTCAAATAAACGTAATTCTTTTGTAATCAATCATGAAAATCATTTCCACAAGATTATCTCCGCGATGAAATGCATCCCTTTTCTTTCCCCTAGCCAACCCACCTGTTTTTCCTTATTCCGCAGGGCAAAGGACATATCAGACTTTATAGCAACAGACATGATGAAACGTGAAAATTCATGAAATTTGTCTATGATGAAACGATCTGGAATATTGTCATACAAACTTTCACAGGCACTCAATTTCTTCCCTACTGTGTAATTCAGTCAAAACCGGCCCGTTTGAGTGCCAAAATCCTAGAATTACAGGAGTAAACTCATGAAAATTTCTTCTAAAACACGCCCTTTCCAATAGATGAATACTTATAAAGTATTCATCAAGAATGCGTAATTGATCGCTCTATTCGAAATTTCATGATTTTGAGATTTTATTTTCTTATCCTACGGAGTCATCCTCCCAAGCCCGCTCCGATTCTCCAACTCTTAATCAATATTATTTCCCACCCTTAATCATCTTCTCTTCCTGTCCAGTTTTCTGCCACCCTTCCAATAATTCCGACTTCATCAACAAAGGACTGTTCCAAAACATGTGAAGCCCTATCGGGATAACAGCAATTCGCCAAAAAGAGAGATGAAGGATAATGGGAGTGCTGTTTTGCCGTTTTTTCTTCATAACAATCCAGTGAGCTCCTGCCATAATTGCGACCAAGAGACATGAGCAAAGGGAGCTAGTAACCCTCTGACTACCGTTATATCGAATGGTTTGACTCCAGGAGAAAGTATTCAAAACTTGTAATATGCCGGACGTTTCAAAAATGGCAAAATCAGCTCATAGTGTATAGTTACATTTGACGGCACCATGATTGAACAATCGAGACAGTATTCTCATATAGCTTCTCAAGACGAGAATCTTTTGTAGCCGCATCCATTTCTCCAATTTTAACTTTGGTTTCCAAGGCTTTTACTTCCGCTTTGATCCTGTCTTCAAGCTGAGATGTGAAATCATCAATCTTTTTCTTTGTCCCCTTAATAATGAACAACCTGTTCAGTTTGTTGGGATGTAAACGAATCTGAGTAAGGTAACCCGTCCCATCCGGGTGTTTTTTCCAATTCCGTTCAAAGTCGAAATCAATGCTCCTGTATCCATCCAAACAAATATTGAGCAGATAAGTGACATTCCTTTGATCCCAGGAACCTCGTTTATCTTCAAGTGATGAAGCTGTTCGCAAAAGAATAAATTTTTCTTTCGAAGACCAGTCACCAACGGCACTCTCTATGGAAGAAACATCAGGCAGTCCCTGCAAGGTATTCTTATGCATCAACCGATACATGCCAAGCCAATCATGATCTTTTTGAGCCTCTTTAAGCTCTTCTAATGAATTCATGCGCAATACGGCTTGTGCTTGTTCTTTAATAAGGGACGAAGACAAAATAATGGGGATTTCCAATTGGAGCGATGCCATAGTCTTCTTAAGGAACATTTTTCTGTTGGCTTGCTCACGGGTAAAGGAAGAAACCTCTTCCTGACGTTGTTGTTCTTCTCTAAGCAACGCTGCTGCTTTTTCTCCATCCCTAAGCTGTTGTTCTTGTTCCTTTTCAAGGCTTCTCTGTCTTTCGAGCTCAAGTCGTTCTTCCTCCATCCGCGACTTTTCTTCCTGAATCCGACGAGCTTCTTCCAATTTGAATTTTTGTTCTTGCAGTTCCTGCTCATGCTGATAACGCTGAGCTTCCAACTTTAGGTTGTTTTCCTGTTCTTGTGTTTTTTTCTCGGCAAGTTCAATTTCCCGTTCCATATCCACCCGAATTTGTTCCTCCTTCCGACTTTGCTGCCATACGTCCCATTTTTCTGAAAACCAGCCCCAACTCCACCACACAACCATGATCGCCATTATGGCGACTAATATCCGGAATGGATGTTTATGAAAGCAGGAAAGCCCTCTTCCGATCAATTTGATTTCATCTTCCAATGATTCGATACGTTCTTTCAATTGCCGAATGGCTTCCATCTGATTCTGGAGGGTTTCATCCGATGGAGATAGTCCAAAAGAAATTTCTCCAATACGTTGCAGAATTTTCTTCCGTTGAGAAACAAGTCGCTCTTTCTCAAGCATTTTACGAGTTTTCTTACCAACATCAGAAATCTTATCCTTCAAGGAGGAATATTTTACCTCTCTTTCGAATTCGTCCATTGTCCCTTGATGCGTTAATAGAGATTGTAGTGCTTCCTCTACCCGGTTCAATTCCTGAAAAGCAGGTTTCAACTCGGCATCATAAAAAGAAGATTTTCTGACAAGCTTCCCCAAGACAAAGTATTGCTCCGGAAGATTTAAATTTTTCAGTTTGGTGAGCAATGCCTGATTTTGTGCTATTTGAGCAGATTTTTTAAATTTAACTCCCAAGGTCATATTTTCATCCAAATCGTCCAATTTATTGTTGGTTCTGGCGTGAGTTTCAGTTTCAAAGAAAGCCCTCACCGTTACCCAAGAGGCCATGCCTTCGTGCCAAATTAACCATTCATCGGGAAGCTGTTCTTTTTTTCTCATACACAATAACTGGTCATGAGAAAAAGGGCCTTTTTGAATGCCGTCCGAATTTGAAATGAAGTAGTTCATACAAATACAAAATATATAAATTTACTTATTGGATTTTAGCTTATTAAGTGCTTTTTTAGCCAACGGGTGACATTGTTTTTCTGCCTGAAGGTACCATTTTTGCGCGACCTCTCTGTCTTTGGGTATTCCTAATCCAAATTCATAACAAATTCCCATGCAATACTCTCCTCCAGCGTGCCCCTGTTCTGCCGCTTTTCTGAACAACTCGGCAGCCTGTTTTTTCTTTTCCTGCGATGGAACATCGTAACTATTGGCAATCAAAGACAACCCTAAAGCACATTGAGCTTCGGCGTATCCGCGTTCTGCCGCTTTTCTATACCAATCTTCTGCCGTTTTTCTGTTGGAAGGGCATTTATTGTACCCTAGTACATGGTCCATACCGACTTCGTATTGGGATTCTGCATCATTTGCTTTGGCCTGTTCTCTGTATTTTCCACTTCCCAATAATTTCTCTTTAGGGGTGAAAAATTCAGATTCTTTATCCGAAGCATTTGTCCTCATTATGACTGAAGGAGCATCGGAGACGGTCTCATCCCGGTTCTCCTCTTTGCCATGGTTGGAAGGAAGTGTTTGTGGTTGAAGTTTAGATTTAGGCGCAACTAAAAATTTTTTCCTTGCAAACTCTTCTTTCTTCTGCAATTCAGCCCTTCTTTGAGTACGGGCGAGATTTTCACTTTTCTGTCGTTTGGCATAAGTTGCCTTTGATATCCACTCCCCATCGACAAAATATTGCCCTGAGTCGTATTTCTGTTGATATTCCTGTAGCTGTTTCAGCCATGGATCGAGAATGGCAGAAGATTTGGGGAAGCGTTTCCGGAATACGCCCATCTCGTATTTTTGTTTCAAGAGCATCTCATATTGAACCGAATTGGAGAGTTCCTGTGGAAGGCTATTGGGGATATCAATGCACCAATAGAGATTCGCAGGCAGGTAGATATCTTTTCCATTGACGTTGAATACTCCTTCGTTTCCACTCAGCTTTCTCCTGCTGTATGTTGCTATTTGGGCCATGGAGTCCTCATGGAAACTTTGATCCTTCCAGGCGACGATGCCGCCTCCTTCACACAAGAAGGTCGAAAAAAATTAATAATCCGATGATATAAGAGAAAATGCGTTTCATGATGATGGTGGATGGAGGTTATAGAAGAGGCCTTTCCGCTTCCCTGAGGGAAAAGAGTCTGTTGCTCCTTTCTTCTTCGAGAAACTGTCGAACCCACGGTTCCATTTCCATATGTGCCGGGGTATCGAAAACGGACAAGCTCTCTTCAGAGAGAAAAGGAGGCGTATTCCAATGCTCCCTAAAAAACTCGTCCTCGGTGAACGTTTTGAGCTGCTGTTCAAAAGTAAGTGGTGAACAGGAGCAACACAGCATCTGCTCCTTTTGGGCATTGGCAGCCATGATTTTTCCTATCTGCATGGCCGTAAATCCAAGGAATGCCCCAGCTGTAAAATACCCCGAAGCGGAACTGAGCGCTCCCAGCATGGCGGATTTGGCCGATGTCCCGAGGACTGTCCGGCTAAGGGTCTCTTTGTCTCTCTTCCTGTGCAACGCATAAGAGAACCCTGCTCCCAGAATAACGCCAGTCATCGAATGCCCGAAAAACGAAGCAGGATCAACGTAGTCGGTAAAGGTTTTCAGAGTGGAGACACAACCGGCCAGAATGTTTTCTATCCCCGCTCCAATCAACAAGGGATTCTGTGTAGAGCACCCCAATACCAATTCTATTCCTCCCTCTCCGAATGTATCAAAAGCCGTCCACGCATCCATAGGGACATTCCCGGACATGGCGGAGATCAAATCGCACGAACCTTCGCCTACGGCTAATAACCCGATACCCGTATCCATCATATTGATCGATAGATATCCTTTCGGTATTCCCAAGTCGACCAATAGGGACCCCAGGCCAGATTGTGAAAAACCGGGAATGGGAATCCCTGCCTTGGTGGGGAAATCCGTCAGGAGAATGTGCCCTGCCTGTTGTGAAGCATGTACGGGGTGCCGAAAAAACTGGGGGACGATGTCGGTAACCAGATCATGACCGTGCACCCATCGATGACCGAATCCCGAAACGGCATCAGCCGCCGCATTTTTTGCCAAGGATGGAAACATCCCGTCAACCGTATTTCGCAAGACATCAGCGGGGATTTGCATGTAGGCATATTGAGCGCCGCCTACCGCAGACTTGACGCTAATCTCCAATATATCCGAGGAAGACATGGCGAGGACATGAGCTAAAGTGATAGGAAAATTATTCGGCTAATTTTTTGCCGTGCTCCTTCCAGTATTCAGCCAAAGCCCCTCTGAGCCCCTTGCGCAAGGCATCAACAGCTTTGTTCGACAGAGTCGGCGCATCGTTATCAAAAATGAAATACCCGGCAATAACCGCCAGCATGGCTCCTCCTGCCATGGCTGCGATTGGCCCCAACATGGATGTGCCAAGAAAAAACGCGGTAACTGTGGTAAGGATTCCTGCCCCCCATCCCAAAGCGGCTCCTACGCCGGCCAGGATGATGGTAATACCGGCAGTCCCGGATGTGAGAGAAATAACCTGCTTCATCAATTTGAGCTTGGCTTTTTTATCCGGAGCCAACACAGCTTCCGCAAAATAGCAGGCCATTTCCACTCCCTGAGGAACCTCATTGAACTGTTTGACGCAAGCGCTCTTAACAACAAGACAGACTTCCTGCATATCGCGCCAGTTCAGGTATTGCTGATCCTGTGGCTTGGTGGAAAGAATCTCTGATGCTTTAGCATTGATGAGCTGCTCCATTCCGACGGTGATTTGATCCAGTGTCATGGCTGTTAATGGGGTATTGCTGAATGTTCAGAAGGACGCGATCGCGATATCAGGATTGCCTTGTTGGGTATCTCCATTTGATTGGCAATGTAGTAGGCAATTTCTCGAAGTGCGTCGGTAAGAGGAAGAGATCGCCATGCTGCATACCTGAGCAAGAAAAGCCTGGCTTCATTGCTAAGCTTCTCCAACAGCTCCAGAACATCGCATTGACTGCTCTCCATATGGCAAAACTATGACGCATCAAAAATATCAGTCAAGATATTTTTGATAGAAATAAACAATGCGAAATATCCGCCACGCTCAACAGGATAGCTTTCAAGCAAGTCTTTGAATAGCACTTTATCTCTATGAAAAGCTCCAGAATTGACTTGCTTAGCAAAAAAGATAGTATTGAGAAAATGACTCTAGAGCACCGACCACAGCAAGACTTGAAAGCCGACGTAAAACGCTGGCTGAAAGCCCGTGGTTTGGACTATAAATGGCTGGCTGGAAAATGCTTTGTCAGTGAAGTGACAGTTTACAACTGGATGGCCAAAAAAAGGATACCGGAAGTCAAAGAGCACATCATTCGCTCGTTGATGGCTGAATTGCCAGTGGCTCTGCCCAGCGTCAAAGTCGAAACGGAATCTCGTGTGATCCTCCAGCTCCCTTCAGATGTCCAAGCGGCATTGGAACGCAAAGCGCTCGACAGTAAAATGACATTGACCGATTTTTTGGCGACAAAAATCAATGAGATCGTTCACAACGATGCCTTGTCCGGATATCCTATCGCTGATATGGCTGAACATAATGAATTTTCGGAAGACGAGAATTAATGCTAATATGTTTGATGGAGGACAATTAAAATTGCTGAATCGAACTTCCGCACTTGATTGTATGAACTCTTCAGGCGGCACGAATAAAAAACAACGGAATCTTCGTAGTCTGTGATTCGCAAAATAAAAATTCGGGCAACTTCAGGTGGCATTCATTTGTTCAATCGCGCAACTGGAATAAATGTATTAATTGATGAGATTCGATCAGAACCCGAAAATTTTTCATTGGCGCCAAGGCAAGTCTCTATCGCATTGACGAATGCTTGTAACCTGAGTTGTGCATACTGCTATGCACCTAAAACGCCGGCTAGTCTTTCTTTCGAAGCTCTAGTGGCCTGGCTCCGAGAACTTGATGAGAATGGTACTGTCGGCGTTGGTTTTGGGGGAGGTGAGCCTACTCTCTATCCCCAACTCGAAGAACTCTGTAAATTTGTGACTACCGAAACGAGCATGGCTGTTACTCTCACAACTAATGCTCATAGACTTAACGAACAACTTTTCCAATCTCTTCAAGGAAATATTAATTTTATCCGAGTGAGTATGGACGGCGTCGGTTCAACCTATGAAGCGAATCGTAAAAGTAGTTTTGATGATTTCATTGAAAATATCAAATTGCTCCGTGATATTGCTCCTCTTGGAATAAACTATGTGGTCAATTCGGATACAATTTCTAATTTAGACAAGGCACTTGAAGTAGCCACAGCATTGGCCGCTCGTGAATTCCTTCTTCTCCCAGAAATGCCTACATTTCGGAGGCCCGGCATAGATGAGCTCACCAGTCGAACTCTGGTCTCTTGGGTTAAGAGTTATAGCGGAGTGGTTCCTCTTGCTGTTAGTGAAAACAACACGGACGGTTTACCTACGTGTGATCCGTTCTCGTTTGAAAAGGGATTAGCAGCCTTTGCCCATATTGATGCGACAGGATTACTGAAACGCACATCGTATGATAATTTTGGTGTACAACTTGCCACAATTGGAGTGATTTCTGCATTAGAAACCCTCAAAGAAAAAACTTACAATATTTCGTTATGAAAATTTGGAATGGTTATGGATCCGAACACTCGATGAATCTTGTGATGATAGGTCATTTCAAGAGCGAGGAAGACGCAAAAGAAACACAGAGACTCATCGATGACCTCTCTGCAGAGTTGTCGGGAAAGATTGACGTAGGCTCATGTGATGGACATTTCAGTGAAGAAGTATCCAATATTTTGAGGAGATTAAATTGTTACTGCCTGAGTCCTAATGATCTCGAACATTTTCTTTATGATAGCCGTACTCGCGTTGAAGGGGATCGTATTGTGCTTACCACTGATGAAACAGAAGTGGCTGCATTCTTCAAACTCATGATCCAGAATGGAGCTAAAGTTGAAGTTTATTCAGCTCATGATTATCCAGATGGGAAGTACGGACAAGGAAAGTAAGTAAAATTGTTTAACTATGCCGCAATTAGATTGGGAAAAATTTAACGCGCTTTCAGGTAGTCACCCCCAGAACTTTGAGAATCTCTGCCGGGGGTTAATGCACCTACACTTTGAAAGCGTAGGTGAATTCCGTGCTCTGAAAAATCAACCTGGAGTTGAAATGCACCTAAAGCTTACGTGCTCTTCTCCTACGCTGGGTTTACCTCCTCGATGGTGGGGATGGCAATGCAAAGTCTACGCACGAACAAGCGAAGGAAATTTGCTCCCTGCGGGTAGAGAGGGTATTGAAAAATCTTTAAGAAAAACTGAAAAGTATCTACCTGAATTAACAGACTGGGTTCTATGGACTCCGTATACTCTTAGCAAAAAAGATCAAGAATGGTTCTATGGATTAAAGACAGCCATGGTTTTGCATCTGTGGACAGCAGAAGAGGTAAATACCTATCTGAGCGGCCCAGGAAGCATTCTTCGAAATACATATTTTGGTGACTTAATTGCAACTTTCGAGGAACTAGCTAAACGTCATCAAGAATCTATTCAGCCAATAAAAGAAAGATGGTTTGAACCGGTTCATCAAATAACGGAAACAGAGAGAACACTGCGGTGTATGCTTGGCGAACCAAAAGCGTGGGCGCATCTGTTAGAAGTAGGGGAACGTCTCCAAAATGCAGCTGTAATCATGGCGGAATCTGTCAATTCTGTTGATTCGTTCCCTAAAGAAATCATCACAAAATTTATAGAATCATGCCAATCATTCAGCGAAACGATTTCACAATTTTATAAAGAATTAGTAAATGGGGATATTGAGACAGTAAAACAACAGCTTAAAGATTATCAATTCTTCCTTGATGACGATATAAAATCTACGCCACGTCTTTTACGTAGATTCAATGCGCCAATATCTCTTGATGCAACCAATGCTTTGTACGACATGCGCATGGGTCATAAACTTTTAGATGAAGTCGAAGATTTTCTATCTATTGGGCTTGTCGCAGTATTGGCTGACGCTGGAGGGGGGAAAACTCAACTATCTGCTGCTATCACTACATCTGAGAAAACAAAACCGGCGGGTATATTTCTTCATGGTAGAAATCTTCATCGCGGTCAAAATCTTAATGATTTGGCAAAAACTTATACATTGAACGGCAAACCTATCGAGAGTTTTGAACAACTACTTGCGGCCCTTGACGCTGCTGCAAAGAGATATTGTTGCCGTTTACCCGTTGTTATTGATGGTTTGAATGAAGCCGAAAACCCTAAAGACTGGAAGGCCCCACTTGCTTCTCTCGAACAAACGGTCAAGTCCTACCCTAATGTCCTAGTCATATGCACGCTTCGAACGGGTGAACATAAACGGAAAAGATCAATAGGTGTTAATGATTCTCATGCAAATACAAGAGAATCATTCGCTGTGATGGCCCTTCCCATGGGGATAAGACGAATTGAAAGCGAAGGTTTTGGGGCTGATACAGAGGAAGCAATTGCAAAGTATTTTTCTCATTTCAACATTGATGCAGATGATGCCGAGATTCCTATGGAATTCCTCGAACATCCACTTACTCTTCGAATTTTTTGTCAAGTTACCAACCCCAGCCGACAATCCATAGTTCACGTCCATTACTTTCCAGCATCACTTACTTCCCTATTTGAAAAATACCTTGAAAGTTCAGCACAACGTATAGCTGAACTACCTAATCTCAGTTATTCTTATAGTGAAGATGATGTTCTAAAAGTCCTCCACTACTTTGGCCAGATGCTCTGGGAACAAGGTGCTCGCGAAATTAAAGAAGAAGATCTCATAAATGCTGCAGGATATTCTAGGCAACCTTGGCAAAGTAGTATAATCAATTTGCTAGTTCAAGAGGGGCTCATTTTTCGAAATCCGGGAGAGACCCCTTATGATTACGTGATAACACCGGCTTATGATGCACTCGGTGGTTTCATGATTGCTCGCTCGCTCCTCCAAACTAATGTAAGGGATAGTTCATTCAACTGGTTTAGACTTTCTAAAACCATCGACTTATTCGTACATGAAGACCAAAGTCATCCGTTGGCGTTGGATATCTTTAGAGCACTTGTGTCATTAACTCCCGTAAGGACGCGACAACAATTATGGAGAGTCGCCCCCGAAAATTTGAGAAATGCCGCACTCTTGTTTGCTATTGAACTTGATCCACAATACTTGGATAGCGAGACGGTGGAAGCTCTTCGTTTGTTCTTTGCAGAAAATCCTGAGAAACGATTCCGGTTTTTTTTACGAATATTTTCAACTCGTGCCGTGGTTGAACATCCATTGAATTCAGAATTTTTAGACAAAATTCTTCGATCAATAACATCAGTAGGAGAGCGTGACCTATCATGGACTGAATGGATACGCCAGTCTCGTGAAAAAAGGCTAGCTGATGTTATTGCCATTGGAAAAAAATGGGAATTGCATGTAGACAGAAAAGAATCTGATCGGTTGAAGTTAAAATGGCTTATGTGGCATTTGACAAGCACAGATAGAGAATTGCGAGACATAGTAACTCGTGCTCTATATTGGTTTGGACGAAAGGCTCCTTCAGTTCTTTTTGATGAGACAATAAAATCATTGGACATCAACGATCCATACATTCCTGAGCGTATGCTGGCAGCCAGTTATGGAGTTGCGATGGCTCATCAAGGGAATTTCGAGTATGCATCGTTTACGTCACATGAACTACCAAGGTTTGCAAGAGAAGTGTACAATTCCATTTTCTCTGAAGGAGCACCTTATAAAACAACGCATATTTTACTTCGCGAGTATGCAATGCGAATCGTAGAGCTTACCAATTTTTATGATTCTACCTTTTTTTCGGCTGAAGAGATGGCGAGGGCCACTCCTCCATTTCAAATGGCGGATTTAGATCAATGGGGGATGAAGGATGACCCTATTTCTCCGGGTGCGTCTCCATTTCAAATGGACTTCGAAAATTATACAATTGGAGGGTTGGTTCCCGATCGGAGAAATTACGATTATGAACACGAGGGATATAAAGCAGCGAAAAAGCGTATTCTGTGGCGAATCGAACAACTTGGGTGGTTTGAAAAAGATTTTACTCAAATCGATCATAAAATTGTAAAAGATCAAAATAGGTTGAGACCTGATAATAATCCTAAAAAAATTGATTCATACGGAAAAAAATATTCATGGATTGCTTACTTTGAAATGGCTGGATTGCTACATGATCTGGGGCTACTCAATCGAAATCATGATCAAGAAAGGATTTCGGATGTTGATATTGATCCGAGCTTCCCGAAGCGGGTTCAAAAAGATATTCTTTTTGATGGTGATCTATTAGGCTCTTCTGACTTGACAGTCGATGATTGGATTTCGACTGGTTCGCAGATCGACATGACTCCCTATTTCAGAGTGGATAAGATAGGAGAGAATGACGGTCCTTGGGTCACTTTAGATGGTTATATTGGTCAAGAGGATAAAAGACTTGGCCGTAGATCGTTTTGTTTTGTGAGAAGTTTCATTGTGAAAAACACAATCGCAGAAGATTGTTTAAAGTATTTGTCTCATCAGGATATTGCTGGACGGTGGGTACCAGAAAAGCCATCTGTTTATTATACTTTTGCAGGAGAGATTCCGTGGTGTACGACATATCCAGAAGAGGGGGAAATAAATTTCTCATTTATCAAAGACAAGAAAATCGTAAAAGTAGAAAAAACATGTAATGAACTATACCTTGATGGTCGGAAATTAAATATTTCTGAATTCGATTTAATTAGACGAAAATTATTTGGCACAGATCCAAAGAATACAGATGTATCTGATCTGTCTGACGCAGACATCGAAAGGATAGAAATACGGCAGATTTCATTCGAAACAGACGAGGTACAACAAGAATTCGAGGAATACGAAGCAATAATGCCTTGTTGTGACTTTGGGTGGGAACGTTACCATTCTGCAACGAATGATTCTGGCCATGCCGTTATCCTTACAAAATCAATTGCCACAGATCTTAATTTAATCAACCGTGCTCAGGAATTTGATTTATTTACGAAAGATGGCATTAGAGCTACCTTAAATATTTCAGATCATAGTGGGGATTTCAACAATCATCAATCATTTTTCTGTCTTAGAGAAGATCTCCTACAATTGTATTTAAAGAAAAATAATTCAACACTCATTTGGATAATCTGGGGAGAACGACAACATTCTTCAAAGAAGGATGACATTGTTTTTTGTGATAAAAATTATCCAGATAATATACATGGAGATATAAAAAATATTATGGTTTATCCTTTAAAATAAATTTACAAAATACTTGTGATAAATAAGGAAATGAAAATTTGGCACCAAAATTTCTCTTGAAATCTCCCCCTATTTTTTATAAATATGAATCACCATTTTTTAGTAAAAGCTTGGGATATCAGATTACTCTAGCTTTGTTTCCTCTCCTTCTTGTCAAAGTAACCTCAAAAATAGAAAGATCCAACATTATGATGGAAATTTATAAATTAATGAGCATTTTTGCTTTGGAAGTTATGGGTGCTGGTGCAGAGCTTCTGCAAGGATAGGTTTGGGTTGGAGTAATCTACCCTTTGGGGTCTCCCGGAGAAGCTCTCAAGGTTCGATTCCTTGGCCTTGCATCCAACATATATTAGCTAAAAAAGAGGAGTCGATTGGACATCCTCTTGAGCGCCTTCCTCAGACAATTTGTCTTGGAAGGCATATTTCATCGTTGGGCGATGAGATTGTAAATGGCCTGCAACAGCTGGGCGAGGATCATGAAATCAGCGGGGTGGATGTTGAGACCAGGGATCGTCCTCCTCTTCTTCGTAAAAGGAAGGAGGACGAGGACCGTTCCTCTGCTTGTTCCGGATGAACTCGCCGACCTTGTCGGAGGCGTAGCCCAGCAGGATGCGGGTGAGCTCGAACAGGATGATTTTGATCATGGGCATGGCGGTTGTGAGTGTGTGACGGCGTCGATGAGAATTTGCTCCAAAGCCTGGACAATGGCCTCGGCGCCTTTTTTGTACACGACGACAGCGAGCAGTTTTCCATTGTGATGGAGAACCGCCCAGTAGCGCGTGTCCTTGTATTTGACGATGTGGTACATGGTTTCGGTGTCTGAGAGGGCTTCAAAAGAGGCAGAACCACAGAAGCAGCCCTGCCATCATTAAGCCGAAAGCCAGCACGATTCCCCATTTGAGGAGTGCGAACAGCCACGGGAACAGGAACCAGCCTGCAACAGTCACGAGAAGGAAGGTCAACATACGGAGGAGGGGTGATGATGGTCTTCCTGTTCGATAACTGTCCGGGAACCGGTTGGTGCCGGAGTATTCCTGCCAGCCAGCCGGATGTTTCCCAGATAGGCGGCCCATTCCAGCAGGGCTATTCGCCCGTCCCAGGTGGGATGCCAGGTGCGGGGGAAGACGAAGGGATCGTCTTCCCCCGTTTGGTAGATGAGCAGTCCTCGGCGTTCCAGCAGGCGAATGATTTGCCTGACTCTCCCCCGCTCTTCCGAGTGGAAGGAGCCGATCAGTTCATCGCTCGTTTGGCCGGATACGGATTGCGTAAGGATCAGGACTGCGGCTTGCGCGCCCGTCAATGAGTAGGATGGATTCATGAGATGTTTCCTTTCCTGTTGTCTTTTTTTTTGAATCACGCTCAGGCGATCAGACCGCAGACGGAATCGCACAGGCCGTGCAGGGCCTGGCTCCTCTTGGCGACTACATGCGGGTTGACGGCCTTGAACTGCTCCGTGAAGGCGTTGAACAGACTCCAGACGGTGCGAGGCCTGAATTCTTCATGAAGCGGTTCCCGCCAGTACCGGATGACTTCCGGCAGGATGGTCGGCGTGATGGCTCGGCAGTCGACCGCGCGGATCAGAAGATCGTGGGCTGCCTTGTCGGTCAGTCTCTGCTTTTTGTAGGCGGCAATCCGTTCGTCTTCTCGATGGAATTGTTCCCCCAGCCTGCCGACAGCCCGGGAGGTCATGAAGCGCAGATCCCGTACGGCGAACCTCGTATGCTTCCGGGAGAGTTTCACTTCTTCGTTGAACGCAAGGTTGTCGCAAACGAACACGCGCGTCCCCATGACCAGAGAGGCCGGGAAGGTCTTGTCATGGGAGTTGCGAATACCGACGATCCACGAGTAGTCGCCGGGGCCGTCGTCAGGACGCAGGATTTGGAGGACTCCGAAATACCGCTTTCCTTCATGGCTGAGGGCGTGGGTGGTTTCCCCGATCCCGAAGCCGTAGGCGGTGAGCTGGGATTCCACTTCCTTCAGCAGGAAGTCATGGGGAAGAGGGAACCACGATTCCGTGCAGGACGGGGTTTCCACATGGGACAGAGTTCTCCTGTCTACGACTTCGGCCCCACAATGGAGGAGAAGCCCCTTGCGGAATATGGTCGGAGGAACTACCGGAGCCGCTGCCGGTTCCGGCATGATGTTTCTCCGCTGGAGGTGGGCTGCCTGTCTGGTATCTTCCAAAGGCAGGATGTGCCGGGCTGTCGCCGGAGGATGAGGTAATGCGATGATAGGATGCATATTGATGATGAATGTGGGTTGAAACAAAAACACCCGCTTCCCGGCAAAGGGGAAACGGGTGTCGAGAAATGAAGGCAGAAGCTAAATGCCTGTCTTCAGGTCTATATAACGGGCAGCCAGCAAGAATTGCTGCCTACCGCCAATCGTCTGAGTGAATAAAAGGATGTCGGGTTTTATCCTGAACTTGTCCGGTAGTTGTATTGAGCTTGTTCGGTACTTACTCGGTACGGAATTGCTTCCAAACCTTTTTCTCAAAGGAACGTCTCAAAACCTTAAAATGATTGCGTAAATATACTGTTTGTGTGTATTTGCGCAATCAAATCACGAAATGGAAGGATTAACCGGGCTCTGCGTCAGATACTGGATACAGGAATAGGCAATGTAAGAGGGATTCTTGATTGGCGAGCCAGGATGACATCAACTTTCCATACTGTTGTCCAGCCGTCATGTTTTCAGATAAGCCCCTCATGGCAGAGTCGATCCAACAACTCTTTTAAAGGAAACGGACCTTAAGGCCATGAACAATATGTTGACAAATTACAATAATTGATTACATTTTGTTCATCTTCATGATTATCATCAAATCACGGCAGGAGGAAAGAGCTTCCCGGAAAACGTATTCTTCCCGTACTACTTTATACAATGAGGAAGATCGAGACAGGCTGGTTCGCATCATGCCGGGTGTTTTTGTGGAAGCGGACGCTTCCATGAGCGACATCAACGTCATGCAATGGCTCACCCTGCGGCAGCCGCCCTCCGTCATGAACCTCATTTCCGCCTTATCCTTTCATCAGGCGACTACTCAAATCCCTCAATATCTATCTGTCGCATTGCCCAGAGGCATCAGATTGCCCAAGGTATTGGTCATGCCTGTCAAGGCGTGGTTTGTCACGCCGTCTCTGCTTCTTGACGGGTATGAGGTTCATCAGGGGGACTATGGAGCGTTCAACGTGACCACCCTGGAACGCACCTTGGTTGATTGTTTCAAGTACCGCAATAAAATCGGATTGGATATCTTCATTGAAGCCCTCGAGCTGACAAGGGGGAAATGGAATGCCTGGAAATTGCAGAAAGAAGCAGACAGGTTGCGCGTCCTGTCTACCATCACCCCCTACCTGAAAATGGCTCAATGAATAATCCTTCCGTTCACCTCAAAAACCTCTCCAAAGCATCTGGCACGCCTTACTCCCTTCTGTGCCGTCACTATGCAATGGAACGCTTTCTTCACCGCTTGGGCTTGTCGCGCCATTCCCATTCCTTCTATCTCAAGGGAGGAATGCTCCTCATGGGCTGGGGATCTTCCTCGGCTCGTCCTACTTTGGACATCGACTTGCTGGGCCATATCGCCAACACTCCCGACACGATCATCAAAGTTTTTCGAGAAATCCTGCGGACACAGCCTCACGTCCAGGACGGCGTCAGCTTTTTGACGGATATCGAAGTGCGGGAAATTACCAAGGAAGCCTTATACTCAGGGCTTCGAGTCCAATTTACCGCGCAAGTTCAAAGTGAAAAGATCCCCATGAAAGTAGATATAGGCTTTGGCGATGACCTGTATCCCGAAGCCATGGAATTGCAGTACCCGACCCTGGTTCCGGAAATGCCACCCGCAACGGTCAGATGTTACTCCAAAGAATCTCTGATTGCGGAAAAATGGCAGGCTATGGTGCAGCTGGGGAGCTTCAACTCCCGCATGAAAGATTTCTATGATCTTTGGATGCTCTCCCGGGAGCATACTTTTCATTTGTCGGTCTTGAAAGAGGCCATCCGCAGAACTTTCTCTCATCGGAGTACGGATTGGAATGCCTACCTGAATTTGAAGGATGATGCCTATTGCCGTCTCCAACAACCGGAATGGGCCGCCTTTGTCCGGAAGATGAAAGCGGCGACGTTCCAAAGAAAATTGAACATAGAGCTTCCATCCATACAATTTGCCGACGTATTGAAAACTATTCTGGACTGGCTGGAGCCCGTCATGACGACAGATGCGGAATCCCACTGGATACCGGGAAAACATTGGAAGAAAAGATAACAGTCCTCTGCTTCTGTTTCTTATAAGACTATAAATATTATTAATGATGGATTGGGGAAACATATTGGAAAACAGCCTACCTACGAGTCTGATGACATCTATTCTCGTAGGATTAATAGCATGGTATGGCGGGATTTGGAGAAACAGGATACGTGATCGGGAACACTTGAAAGGACTAACCAACCTGCAAAAACAAATCACCCAGTTAAATCACACACTAACCACGGAGAGAGATGCAAGATCGGACTTACTCAAAAGAGGTACACTTGTTTTTCAGGCCCAATTTGAAAAAGAATTTGAAATCTACGTCTCCCTTTCCAATCTAATGGGAAAGCTTTACTCCAGCATTTCCATATTAGTTCAGACAAGACTGAACGATATCGAGAGTTCACGAGGGAAATCTTTTTCTTATTCAGCAATCAGTAATGACTCGGTAAAACCCTTGATTCAAATGGTAGATACGGATTGTTCTGAAAAAACCAAAACGGCATTTGACAAATTCACGGAACTCATAGAATCGTGTATTCCTTTCATTGATGCTGAAATAGCCGATAAAATAGATGAATTTAGAAAAAATATAGAGCGAGACGTCTTTAATAAACATAAAACTTTTAGAAAAACTCAAAAGCACATAGAAAAATGCATACCATATGAAGTGGATTTATATAAAATTCTTCACCCAAACTGGACTGGGAATTACATAGAGGCAGACGAATTGGTAGAAGCCAATATGATCTCCTTCGATTTGGAATATATGATGAAGCGTCTGAAAGAGACGCGTCAGGAAGCTTTGGATTTGATTCGCAATCGGATCAAATCACTGAATGTCATCAAAAATGATTAGCGATGTAAAAGAAGAAAAGTACGGAATATTGATGTATGCGAATGATTAATCTTCTTTGAGTATAGTTTAAGGCTGCTTTCGAAGGTTCAATAGTCTGTCTTCCCTTGTTGCAGTATTTCTGATGGGTTCCCAAGCGGATGATTCAATACGCAAACTTCCATTCAATAATTCAGTAGTGAGAACGCAGCAGATAAAATAAAGCTCTTTATCAGCCCCTCCATAGACAGGGCTGGTAAAGGAAGCATAAGCAGATGTTCGATTGACTATTATAAAGAGGAAAGTTACAAAAGGGTATACATTATTCTAAAAATGGCTAAGAAGAAGTATCCCAGTTTGAAATCGACGAGCGGAGCAGGGTTTTCCTTTGAAGATAAGGTTGCTGCTTTGCTTCTTGCCGAAATGTTTTCAGGCATACCTTCACTTGGGGCATCGTTCCAAGCAATTCAAAAACTCGAAAGGCAAGCAATTGATTGGGAACCATTCGGAGATCTTTTATTAGATATTCCCACTTGTGAAGGAACCGTTATCCATTGTGCAGTTTCAGTTAAAAGCAACCGCACTCTAAATAGCAATGGGTGTCATCCAGAGGTCTGCAAAGGAATGTGGAAAACCATGAAGAACACTGTCTTCAATGCAGGATCAGATTTACTATTATTGGCTTCTGCACCATTACCTCTTGCTGTAAAAGATCACGTTAACAGTTTATGTCAACAAGCCAAGGGCTTGGACGCAAACAGGCTCGATCAAAAAATCGTTCATGATGATGTTCGTAAAATCTACGAGTCATTTCGTAATACTAACGATACGACGATAAATGGCCTTCCTGGCAATCTTTTGTCCAAACTGATTCATCGAGAATTCGATTTTGAGGAATCAGTTTCTCGCAGTGAAAAAGAAGCATTTGGCCTATGCTGTGATCTACTTCAGAGTAAAGGCAAGGCTAGCGAGTTGTGGGAACGGCTATGTAAGCTTGCCCAGGATTTACGAGTTTCTGGCGGGTCGATAGATCGAGCCGGTTTGTCCGCTAAGCTTCGAGAACAATTTGATCTGAAAGATGATCCCTCCGATACGCAAGCCTGGGCAAAGATTCATATTTTTTCCCAAGATGCTATGGTAGAGATTAATGACTCTTTATCAGGAGGTATTCAGCTGCCTCGAAAGGATGTAAATGAAGCACTACGAAAAGCTCTTACCAATTCTCCTTCATGCCATTTTTTAGGCGATTCAGGTTCCGGGAAAAGTGCAATAGTCAAAAAATATGCTGCTGAACTTGAATCAACAGGTGGCGAGATTGTTTGGATAAAAGCAGAACGATGGGATTCTATCAATTCAGATTTACCCCATCTTCTTGATGTCCTTGTTCGCTGTAGAAAATCATCTGCACTTTTGGTTGTCGATGCACTTGAAGGCTTGAAACCTCAAATGTTCAATAGTTTGGGAAAAATGGTTGCAACTCTTGAGCGAATTGAGAATTCGGCATGGACGATAATTTTTGTATGCCAAGCATTAGATTGGAACCGGGTATCGTCACACTTTCTTAGTTATTTAGGCGGAAGTTCAATACTTGGGAATCGAGTGGAATGCGGATTGCTTGCTAAAGAAGATCTAGAGCTTATCTGCAATTCTTCACCAACTGTAAAAAGGCTTTTTCAAGATCTAAAATTGCGGAAATTATTATCTACACCCAAGATGCTTGATGTGCTCTTATCAGGGCAGATTATAGAAGGGCTACCAATTGCGGGAGAGCCGGATTTGGTGGATTGGTGGTGGGCTCAACAAGTACGAGGAGCAAACAATATTTCCTCTCAGGAACGAGTAGCTCGTGAGCTCGCATGTCATATGGCAAATGAGCTTTGCTCCGAACTTCCGCTCGAATATGTCGCTGGGGCGGAAACAGCAGCCGATATATTAATTCGTAATCGTGTTTTGCAACGTACTCAAGATGGACTATTGCGTTTTGAACATGAACTTTTGGCAGATTGGTCTCGCGTGATATTCCTTAAAGGGCTGGGGCAAGATAAACTACAATTCCTTAAGGATCACTTTGAAAATCCTCCTTGGCAACGCGCGGTTCGTATTTTATCACAACACTATTTAGATAGAGTTTCTGATCTATCTAAATGGCGTAATTTTATAAAAATCTCTGGAGCAGTTAATCAAGAAAAAGACAAACTGGACGCTGAAACTCTTCAAATTATTGATGTGTGGCTTGAAGGTATTATTTTTTCTTTGAATCCGAGAAAAATTTTAGAGGAATTGTCTGGCGAGCTTTTCGCTAATGATGGCTGGCTATTACGACGCATGATACGGAGATTAATGCTTGTAGGAACAATTCCGGATACCATATTTCAAAAGCGTATTGCTGAGGTGGATGCCAAATTAGCAGAACAGGTCGTTAATCGTTACCGATTACCATTGTGGCCTGTTTGGTCGCCAATCATAGATTTTTTGGTTTCGTTCCCAGACCAAGTTACAGATATGCTCCCTGTTGAACTCGGAGAAATTGCCGAAATGTGGGCTCGTTTCGAGGATTATATTAAACTCGAATGGCCAGAACTAGCCGGAATTGTCATGTTGAATGCCGAGAAAGAACTGCGCCGCGAGGTCTCTGGTGAATTTCGCCATGATAAAGGTTCTGCCTATATAGGAAGAGGAAGCCAGGGAAGAAAGACTATTTATGCAGGTTCATTATTAGCTGCTAATCAGCAGCCTGACAGGGCAATAAAATTACTCTCAAAAGCTGCTGGAATTATTCCTTGGGAAGACGGAGATACAGAACCTGATACCCAATTATCATGGTTGGGAGAGTGGGAAGAACCAAAGAGTATATTTAGTTGCCGATCCGGTGTAGAACATCCCCCTACGTCCTGGCCAGATGGTCCAATTCGCAAGACAAGTTCGGATTTTTTTAATGCCTGGTTTGACTCTAATGCATCCATTCGTCTTTTCCGTCTTTTCCCAGATGCAGCAAACAAAGCTACCCTAGGTTTTCTACTGGATTGGCCTAAACGTACACTTTCTCCAAGAGAATATCATGGTATTGATAAGGATCACTATGGATTTTCCTTTTTGGAGGATCATGATATGTATCCTCCCTTTTATACAAAGGGGCCTTTTCTCCATTATTTGCGCATTGAGTGGGAACACGCGATGGACCTTATTGTAAAACTCATCAATTTTGCAACAGATCGATACTATGATTGGTGGTACAGTAATGGCCCCGAATCTTTGACATTCCCAACGGAATATGGAGAAGTATCATGGTTTGGGAATCAGCAAGTTTATGGATGGTCACGATTTCACATGAATACTGTTGAAGTAGTTGGCTGCGCGCTGATGGCTTTTGAGAAATGGCTGGAAGAACAGATTGATAAGAAAGAATCAATTGCAAAACCAATTCAATTTCTGTACGAACAAGGACGCTCATTAGCATTTGCTGGCGTGTTAATAGCGTTGGGAAAACGTCATCCCGAATTATTTCTCGTTGAACTTAAACCTCTGCTTTTTGTACGTGAGCTATACATGCTCGATAGCCATACTGTTATGGAAAATTTGGGAACAAGTTTCTGGTTTCATGATGGCGAGGTTATCAACAATCTTCGTCGTGAATGGGAATCTATGGATGGACGTCAAACTCATTTACACGAACTTGCGTATAAATGGATGGTAGAGAGCGAAGATTTTCGACGAACTTTCAACGAAGTTGCTTCAACCTGGCGCGCTCAAACAGATGAGCTTCCTGATAATTCTGAAGAACGCCTCTCATTGTTGCGCTGGGCCGCAAGATTTGATTGGTCAAACTGGAAGAAGTTCACATTGGATGACGGAAGAGTGGGCTGGCAATGCGAACTGCCGGACGATTTACGTGATATAGAAGGAGAGAATGAATTCCAACAAAGACAGGCTCTTATGTCTATCCCTTACCAATGTAGGGAATGGTTAGAAAAAAGAACAATCCTCAGTCACAATCAATTGAATGAAATATGGGAACAGCTTCACCATTGGACTGGTATTGAAAGAGCATCAGAGCAGATGGGAAATGAGAAAAAAACTATTCTCCAAGACCATCGTCATGCCCGTGCAGCCCTACTTGCTGTATTACTTTCTCTCGGAAACGATTGGTTGAATAACGATGCTTCGCGTCGCCCTTGGATAGAGGAAGAAGTGAAAAAATTGTTAAGCAATCCACCTGAGTTTTTTTACTGTACATTTCGTGATATTCATGTAGATGGTGAGGAATTCCTTGCACGTTGTGTCGTCCAGTGCTGGATTCATTCTCCAAGTGATCAAAATTGGAGATCTCATGTCGCTTATTTCGCTACTGCTGATAGGTATCGAACCATCAAAGTTTTGTTCGAGGATGCTTTTAAAGAACGCTCTAGACTTGGCGATGCTTACCGTGATCTTGAAGGTTTCATTCTTGCTTTTTCTGTGGTTAGGAGGAGAGCAAATCTTGAAGGATTTAAACCTCAGCCTGAACTAATTCACAAATGGTCTAAAAAATGGATATCAAAATTCAAACGAGGTTGTGGTCCAAAATGGACCGACCATTGGGAGAGTATTGAGGTTAAAGAAGTATTTCCTCCATCTGACGATTCAAATCAATCATACATAATCTCTAAAAAACTTAGACGACGGAATTTTGGTCTCGATGTTGAAATCCTGCTTGCCGCCTTTGGAGGGCTCCCTCCATTAACGGAGGCCAAAGACAGCTCAGAACGTAAGCATTGGATGACGATTTTTAGAGAAATGCTTTCCGTTTATCTTAGAACATTACCTTCGGAAGCAGGAAATGACCAGGAATGGGAATATGAAAATTGGGAAGTTGACCGCAAGATTCTTGAGATCATCGCAAGTCGTCTTTTTCAATGTACATCGATAGAACAACGACGTTTATGGGAGCCTATCCTTAGTCTTCCTCCTGCAGCTCATCATCATATCAGCCAATTTTTGGGCGACGTGCTCATGGAAACAATTAGAGTTGAACCAGCAAAAATCTCTGAATTAATTCCAATATGGCGAGCGATGGTTGAATTCCTTTTTGATTCACCTCTGTGGACAGGTACATCAAATCGATATGGACATAAAGTATGGAAATGCCTTTTTTTCTATGATGGTTGGAATCGCTCTGTTCGAGATGAAGATCATGCACCCCTTGTCGCTGCACTTCATGATCTTTTTGCCCGCCATGCTAGTACATTAGGACATGATGCATACGGCCAATCTGATTTTGCTGCGTTTGTGATAAGCGATGCAGGAAAGCAACTTTTGGTTGATGTTTTTGAATGGTTGGAGCCTAATTGGCAGAATGCAGGTTCATATTTTTGGAAAACTGTAGCTACTCAAGGTCATTTTAAAAATATGTTGCAGCTAGCATGGCAGAATCATTTCAATGATATTCGTCAAAGACCAAAGGCTTTGAAGGCCTTTAAAATATTGACTATGAATCTTGCTGCTCAACAAGACTCGATAGCAATTGAAATTCAAAAACAAATAGCCGATGGTAACTATACACCTTAACCCCTCTATCCCACTCCTCTGCCGTCCTTCTGTAGTCCATTTTCTCTGTTTCCTTTCTCCATTAGTAATCATGCCACTCCTCCATACACTCTCCCCAATCTCAAACTATTCATTGTGGGAACAGGATAAAGATCCAGATAATTTTTATGAAGATGATCTTTTAGAAGTTCTTAGAGATTCTCAATATACTGCTTACGTTCATAGGGGAAAAACGGGAGAAATGAAGGATCTTTTTTACCGGAATCGTCGGATATCATAGGGATGGGAACTCCCGTTCCATCAGGAAATACGGAGCAGGCACACAATGAATCGTCCTGACAGATACCTTGATATCCTCGTGATAGTTTTCGGTAAGAATCCGGCCATGGCGCACGTTCGTTTCCTCCATAGCAGCAGTGAGTGCCCGTACTTCACGAGCTTTTGTCGTTTCATCTTCCAATAACTCGCAAGCCTGTACCAGCATCTTTCCTCCATCGGGCGGGATAGCCAGTAAATTCACCTCATACCCTTGCCTTGTTTTGTAATAATAAGTCGATTCTTCTTCCCTCCGCAGACGCCCTACGAAAAGTTCCCATTGAGGAAATATCTGGATATCGTCAAAAAAGAAATACACCTTCTCCCTGTGTCTCTTCTCAGGATACATCCCGTAATAGTCCTCATGAATCCCGCCCAAGCCTTCCACAGTGCCAAGGGGGAGAGCCTATCGTCGGCAAAATTGATCCAAATCATGTTTTCTCGGCTTACTCTGCTCTCCACCTGCTGCTGCATGATACCTTCCATGAATGTGGACTTACCCCCACGCAAATACTTGCTTTTCGGGGAAGTGTTTCGTTAACCAAATCCCGGGGACTTCCAGGCTCAAGACATAAGTCGCCTCCTTTTTGTACGAGATAGAAACAGATTTCATGGGAATCATGATTCCAGTAATCTATTTCTCTACAATTTTCATTTCACGATAGGGGTCAAGGACGTAGCAGATAAAATAAAGCCCTTACTTGCCCCCTTCCATGGAGGAGGACAAGTAAGAGGGACACAAGCAGATGTTCACCGTATTCCAAACACAATTCTTGTCTTGTGTCAGGCATAGTTCCCGGGGGAGGAAATCTTCCGTGATGTTCCTCCGAATGATTCCATCAGTTCTTTGATCAGGGTAGATGCTTCCAACTTGTTCAGCTGAGAGACGGCCCTGCCGAAACAGAGTACAGCAAGATCATGAAGAGCGGAATCGGCCATTCCGTTTTTACGAGCCAGAGAGAGTATAACCTGCTTCTGTTTTTCCGAACAATGCCATGCCGGATTATCGGAGGTGGGCGCAGGATGTTTTTCCAGGGACGGCTGCATAGGAATCCGCGGAACCTGACGTATGGCAGGAAGCGGAGCGCCGGATATACTTCCCGAACCATAAGAAGCATCGGGGACAAATCCGACCTGCCGGATTTGGGCATCCACAGCGGACTGGAGCGAGCTATAGATACGTTCTGCGGCGAAATCTAGTTCAGAGGTGTTTCCGATCTCCGTTTCTATGGAGACTTCGAACTGATGGGAAGAATACCCCGGCAGGCCGAGGCGTTTGCTGTAGTTGGCGATGAGTTTGATAGCCATGATGATATATTGATGGTTGATGATGAAAAGGCCTCTGCACGCAAATGCATGCAGAGACCGGGAAATGGCGGATACTTGCCCCGCTCATCTTCATATAACGGATTAATACTCCCAATTGCTCTCTATCCAGTAGAGAAGACAATACGACAGGGACAAGACATCAGAATAGACACCTAACTTACTAATAATCTTCCATTTGAAAAGATAATCCCTATTGTCTAAAAGGTTGTTGCATAAAAACCACTTTTCATTCAAATAGAGCACGTATTTCCTTCAATCGGTAGCCAGTTTCATTGGACAAACCTCTTTTGGGAATCTATTATTCCATCGTGTTGCGTGTCATCTCAACCGCCATTTGATCCGATAAAAAACGCCTCAAGGGGTACACTTTAGGGCACATATTTATGATATGTAATTGACTATCAATTGAAATAATCCCTCCCTGTCCGCCATTATTTTTCTACTGCAATATATTTGTAATGAAGTATATTGCGGTTTTTGTTTGCAGGAGAATGGGGGAAATATTGGGAAATTAGATATCTCGCTTTTTATTGCTTTATAGCAAGGTTACGGTTTTGGTATCGTAAAAACAAGCTCGAAAATCAAAAAAATCAAAAATCTCTTGAAAAATGCGAATAGAACAAGCTTGCCTATCCGTTTCCCGTCCGTGAAGATTTTACCAAGAAAAAATTTCAATAGAGGAGGAATAAATATGTCACAAAATAAGAAGAAAAGAACATCAATATATCCAACTGCGAGCAAAAAAAAAGTATCTAGGGCTGCGGAAAAGATAAGAAATTCTTTAACGAATGGTTCACCCATTCCTCTAGATGAAGAACAGATAGTCGAAAACTGGAGAGCCTCTCACGTGCATATTTTAAATTCGTGGCAAGCTACATTGAGAAACAGAATCGGTGGAAAGGATATTGTTTTTGCACAAAGATTGAAAAGAAGAAATACCATTTACGACAAGCTAAAAAGACAACCCAAAATGGTTTTCACGAGGATGCATGATATAGCAGGATGCAGGCTTATTTTTAAAAATGAAGAAGATTTGCATTCTTATAGGAATGAATTGCATAATGCAAAAAAGCTTTCGCACAAATTAAAAAAGGAACAAAGTAAGGACTATATTGTTAAACCAAAAGAAAGCGGATATAGAGGCATACACGATATATACGAATATAATAGTCGAAAGGGTAAAGATAGATCACCCCACTGGAATGGGCTTTTAGTTGAGATTCAGTATAGAACAGCATGCCAGCACGCTTGGGCTACAGCGGTTGAAGTCGCTGACAATATAATGAAAGGTCGTGCAAAATTTAGTGAGGGGGATGAAAAGTTGCAAGAGTTTTTCAGGCTGACAAGTGAGATAATAGCAAGAGCTCATGAAAATAAAAAATCGTGCAAATCATATTTAACAAATGAAGAACTTTTAGATCAATTTTTTTCTATTGAAAAAGAAACTTCTTTGTTACGACAACTAGAAAATTTAAAAACTATTCAAAAAGAATTTTCAGGAGTTAACGTCATTATACAGTTGAAATCAGATCCCCAAAAACCAACTTCTGAAATTTTTGTTTATGAAAGCCTTTCTGAAGCTAACATAGAATATTTTAAAAAGGAAAAAGAATTTCCAGATGATGATATTGTTCTTGTTCGAGGTGGCGACTCCAAAGTTAATAAAACAATCCAAGATGCTTTTCGAAATTACTTCGCAGATACGACAGATTTCGTAGACTATATAAAAGAAGGACTAAAGAAACTTGGAAGATCGGGGAAATGGTCTGCGTGATTCATAGACATCGTTTCCTCAAAATGTAATCATGAATCATATGAAACTACCTTTACGAGTACGCAAGAAAGGGGTTAAACTATATAAAGAGGTAGCCCATGATTTGATACATGGGTATTACCCTTAATCCCCAAAAAACATTTCAGGATTAATTGCTCCAAATCATTTTTTGAAAACACCTTCGTACAAAACCAATTTTACCTTGGAAATGTTTTTAGGGGATATAATGGGGCAAGCCTCTCCATATCTCTTTTCTTACATTGAGCAAAACCATTTTTTTCTCATAAAATATTCATTTACATAGATTTATTATCTTTAAAACAATCTCTGCGGCAATAAATTCCAAGTATACTGCGGTATACTTTTCAGCATCCTCCATATATTTTATATCCATAGGATAAGACAAAAATATTCATAATTCTCTTATTTTAATATATTTTGAATTTTGTTTCCTACTTTTTCAGCATTTCCAAAGCCTCTATCCGTCCAATGTACAGAACCATTGATGGCGTCAGTATTCCTGCAAATGTTATTGGGTGACGACAACAACCTGGTTATTTTATTCTGAATATTGCTAGGATCTTTTGTAAGAATTCCAGAGGCATGACGGGTATTAACCTCCGCAAATCTGAAAAATTACTGTCAAAATTAATTTTGTCTTACAAATGGCTAAATGGACTTTTCACCTTTTCCTGTTGGTACATTTCCTAATGGAGAAAAAGTTTCCATTTTTCGGAAAAACAATTTTGAAGCATTTGAGAAAGTACCCCCTTCATGTGGAAGTGTCTCTGTATATGTTGAGACCAAACAGGGATAGGTTGTCAATTGGGGGAGTGCATTTGATTTGGCGGGGGTACCATGCCGTTTGCCGTACCCAGTATGGCTGGGAATAGGGGGATGGGTGTAGAAATGAAAAAGGATGGAACCATTGCTGATTCCATCCTTGGGTGACTGTTATTTGTATAATTAGAAACTGTACCTTGCCGAAAGTGAGGCGGATTGGTTCATCTGGCTGCTTCTGGCTTCCAGAGTGTAGAATGCTCCAACGCTCCAGTTCTGGTTAATAACCCAGTTGGTCCCGGCATTCATCATGAAAGTGCTTCTGCCCGGATTGCTTCCTTCGTGTTTGTTGTCGATTCCGTAGATGGTGGATTTGACCGAAGGATTCTTTCTGGAGATATCCCCGACATAGGCGAGCGTCAGTTCTGGGAGAAGAAGCTGTCCGCCTCCTACCGATACTTCCTTTTTGACTGTAATGCCTACCGGAACACTCCATACCTGCATGTTGCCGTCCCTATACTGGCGGCTTCCATTGTCGTATGTGTCCGTGAAGCTTTCCTGTGCTCCATGGACATAATCAATTCCAATGAACGGTGTCAGCGTTGCCTTGTCGGTGACTTTGATGTTCCAGTCTGCTTTAAGACCAAAGGAGAACACGTCGTCATTCCATTTTGCATGACCGGGAAGGTATGAGGAATTACCAATGAGAGTATCGGCCCTGTTTTCCACCGATCCATAGGAGAAGTATCCGCTCAATCCAACGCTCTGCTTGTCGCACAACGTTTCAAGGTAATTGGCATAGAGGCTAGTCATGATGCTGTCCTGCTTGATGGATGCCTGGTTGTCGTCAGATTTGAACGTTCCGAATGTTTGACCGAAGGCAATGCCAGCACGGAATTTCTTCGTCCATGCGTAGTCAATCCCTGCCGCATATCCACCTCCGTTGTACTGAAAACCGTCCGCATGGGAAGTGGAGCTCATGGTAACGAAATCACCCAGACCGCTTACCCATACATTGGAATCTCCAGGTTGGGTAACCTTGAATTGAGAAACAGCCGTTTGACCGAAGTTTTTGACGACGCTGGTACTTGACCACAGGGAATTGGCGATATTGGAGCCGTCCTTGCCGACCAGAGCGGCCGCTACGGTTTCGTCCACCTGTCCTGTGAAACTGAGTGTGCCTGTAGATGCATTCCAAAGGAGGTTGCCTTCCTTCAAGAGATGGTTTTCATCATTCAGGGAAAGGACAAAATCACCATTACCGGAAACCGTTCCTTCCGTTTTGATAAGATCCAGAGTAAACGTTTCTATCCCTGCGGCTAAAATACCTAAGCCTACTTCTACTTCGGCATTCACTGTTCCATTCAAACTCAATGTGTTGGTCACGGAAATATTGGAATATGTACCTGAACCGTGATTCTCCAATGTCGCAGCGGTAATGCCGTCCAGATAAAAACCGAGCCTTGAGCCGTCATTTAGCATCAAATCCCCATGTCGTTGGAATCCCGGACTGTTGCCGACATAGAGAAGAGCATTGGATTGGAGAATAGTTGAACCAAAGGTACCGTTGCCATTAACCGAAGCGTTTTCCGATACCATTACCTCCCCCTTCACCGTTCCATTGTTGCTCAAAATGGATGATGCATTGACAAGAACATCTCCATTAATGTTATTCCTGTTGTCCAGCGATGCACCGGAATGGATGGTAACGTCATTGTTGATTGTTCCCCTGTTGTTGACGGAAGCGGTAACTGCATTACCTGAACTATTGGGAACTCCAACAGTCAGCATGGAATCATCTGTTCCAAGAATGGTGTTTTGACCAATTTCCAAAAGGCCGCTCTGAACATTGACCTGTCTGGATTCATATTTGTCGCCAGTTAAAACAATGGCGGCATCCGTAATGTTTCCTCCCGCTTGGCCTACTTGGATATCCGCGCCTGCATTTCCGTTTGTCCCTACAATACTGAATCCGAGTGTATCGGAACCATTCATGGAGAATGTTTGTGTATCCGTAGTAACCAAATTCCCTCCCGTTCCACTAATGCAGGAATTGTTGAGTCCTCTGATGACTTCCGTTGCATCAACGCTTCCCCCATTACTCAAAGAGACGACAACATCCTTGGAAAGAGTATCGGGAGCTTTGCCGTCTGTAATAACGGTTTCCGGTTGTTCCGGTTGACCGGGATTATAACCGTTGTCAACCAGTGTCAGAGCATAACGTCCATCCGTTTGGGTGATGGATACGAATTTTTTGTCGGAGATATTCCGGGATATTGTTTCGTCATCATATGTCCATGTACTTTCAATGGCGCTCAAAAGCCTGGTGTCTCCCGTAATATTTTTACAGTAAAATACGACAGTCCCGGATTCAGGATTTAAGTAAACTCCATTTGCCGGACTATCATTGAAAAACTCTATTTTGGTATTCCCGGTAATGGACAAAGTACCCGTAATGGACATATTGGGATACAATGCATCATTATTTCCCCAAACAGTTACTTTCCCATCGTTTGCCAACGTCAGGTTTCCTTGCAGAATGGATTTTCCTGTAAATGTAGAATTTGAAGAATACCAAATTTCGAGACCGTGTGTTGCAGATATAGTATATTGATCCCTGATAATGGTTCCCTGGTCAAATTCCAGTTTAACGAAATCACTATCCTTGATTGTAGCTCCTCTCAAGTCGAGGACAGAGTGATGTTCGTCAAATGAATAAACCGAGAAAGAACAGGGAGTTTCTCGATTGGTTTCAGTAGAGAGAGAACCATTGAATGTTACTTGTGCTCCTCCCCACGCTTCCAGCGTTGCATTTTTGAGAACAATGCCGGAACCAATCGTATATTTGGCATTACCTGTAGCCAGGGTTTTTGAGCTTCCACCAGATATGGTGAACACCTCGTCCTTGAAATCCATGGTCCCTTGTCCTGTCAAAGTATAGGAACCATTATCTGATGCGCCCCAACTAAGATCATAGAATTTATCAAAATTGACTGACCAGTTACCGTTAAGGCTCAGGTTAACATTATCAAATCGAGGATATCCCGGATTCCCATAATCTCCGATATATTGATCCCAGTTATGGGTATTGAGGTTGATTGTTTCTGTAGCGATGACCGATTGCGAAATGCAGGCAAGCACGGTCGCCAGCAGTACTGGAGGCAGATGTAACTTCATAATCAATTTTGGTTATTCATCCTCTTGGTTGGTAGGTGATAACGTTTGAATATCGTATATTTTCGCAACCGTAAAGAGGTATTTTAGACCGTGGACATAAATTTCTCATTCCTGCGATAATGAATAGATGTCCAAGCAAAATGTACTCAAGGAATTAGGAGAAAGAATCAGAAACGAGAGAAAAGCCCAGGGATTCTCTCAGGAAGGATTTGCGCATGTTGCCAATTTGGATAGAAGCTACTACGGCAGCATTGAACGGGGAGAGCGCAACATCACATTTTATACCATCTGCGAAATCGCGGAAAAATTGAATAGGGATGTAGCTTTTTTCTGTCAGGATATTCCTCCTATCAAGTTAGAGAAATAACTGCTCATTACTGTAAAATAGTTGACGGTCAATGAATTTTATCGCTTGCGAATCTCGTGTTTTACGATATGATGAGGTCATGATTGGTGCTGCATACCAATAAGGAACACTTGTCCGTGTAATATCCCCTGAAGGATAAACTCGCTTCACTCAAAAAGGAAAACTGCAGAGATTTTCTTTTGAAGTTGTTGCCATACTGGAGGGAAACGCCATCCACGTTTGTGACCATCAGGGAAACACGCTATCCTCCCATCGCTATACGGATGACAAACCAGCTAAAAACGGTTCATCAAAAAGCATCTTGTTTTACCTCCTGTTTGGATGTTTGACCAAAATAGGAGACGTATGCCAATTATATCAATTCCTGGATAGGCTATCAAATGGGGGAATACATTTAATCTTGGGGTACCATGCCTTTTGCCGTACCCAGTATGGCTGGGAATAGGGGGATGGATGTAGAAATGAAAAGGGGTGGAATCAGCAAAGATTCCACCCTTTGGTGAGGGAGTTTAACTTCTTAATAATCTTCCATCATCAAAAATACTTTCAAAAGAATTGAACTTGAGCCTCTGTTTTTCTTATCCGTTTGCAGCATATTTGATGATTAAAGGGAATCGTCGGGATTGCCGAATCACGCTACTCGCTTAATTCGGTGATGTCGGTTTCAGGTTTCGGGTAGCCTTTGCCGGCAATCCATTTTTTCGTTTCCACCGCCATTTCGGGGGTGACGTTAAAGTCGTACTGGGCATAGTCACCGATGTGGAATTTTCCGGGTTTGAAGAATCCCCATTTCTCAAAGAAGTCCGTCAGGTCGGTTTTTGTGACGTCACAGCATGCCTTGACGAATTCGAACTGGTATTTGACGGTGTCGTTCCCTCCGTAGTTTCCCGCGTTGTTGCGCAGGTACTCCATGACGTCAGGATAGAAGTCGGGGTGTCCGTTTTTGGTAAAGTAAAGATGGAGCTGCCACAGGGGAACCAGCTTGTTGAAAACGTCCTTAGATTGCAGGTAGGCGATTTCCCCTTCGATGATTTCCTTGCGCGCCTTGTCGTAGCTGCCCTGGCGCTTCAGGCGGCTTTCATTGCCTGTTTTGGCTGCGACCTGCAGGGAAAAGATGTTGTTGCTGACTTCCGTCATGCCGCCCCAGGTCATCGGGCGCATTTGCATGACGTGTCCTACTTCGTGGGAGAATCCCCAGCAGGCATCGCCCTTGAGAACGTTTTCAGGGTCGGTCACCATGCGCATTGTCCCGTCGTTTCCGAGGTAGGCGACTCCGTCTCCGTCGCGGAACATGTAGTAGTTGAAGTTCACACGGGCCAGGACGCGGTTTTCCGGGATTTTGCCGTATTTATCCAGGCCCATCAGCTGGTATTGGATGCCGATGAGCTTGTCGTAGGCGTTGATGAGTTCGGTTCCGCGGTCTTTGGTGAATTTTTTCAGGAATTCTACGGGGTAGGCAACCTGGATGTATTTTCCCCGGGCATCCATGATCGGAGAGACGGCCTGGTCAAGCAGGCGAACCCAGTCCTTGTTGGTGTCGCCCCGGGTGGTGTCAAAGTAGCCGTTGGCTTTGCCGGTTACGAAATGGACGGGGATTTTCGGCGCCTTGCCGGCGTCTTCGGTGAAATAGCTGATATAGGCGTTGGCGGGCGTTTCCACGTCAATGATGTTGATTCCTTCCTTGAGCGGAATCTGCTTTTTATGCAATCCCCAGCCGTTGGGGTCTTTTGTGGGCTGTACTCCTTCGGCCGGCTTGCGCATCAGGTTTGGCAGCAGGAGGCTGATTTCCTGCCCCTCCGTCTTGCCGACCAGGACGACATGCCGCCCCTTTTCCAGATAGACGCCCGTCATGTTGTCGTATTTGCTGAATCCGTCGCCGATTCTGAGATTTTTCCCCGTCTGGCTCGGTGAGGGGAGGGCCCGGTATTCGGCATACAGGTAGTCCGGCTTGTAATGGCCAGCCAGGATTTTGGCCGCGAGTTCTTTCATCGCGTCAGACTGGAAGGCGGAGGTGTCTTTCACATCCGCCTTCAGGGAGGTGCAGGAGGAGTCTTTGAACAGTTTGAGGTCGTTGCCGATGTGTTCCGGCGTGTTGGCGGCAAATACCGCTGCGAGCGACAGCAGGGGAAGGGATAGTAATGGAAGGATTCGGTTCATGACAGTACGGGAAGCAGGTGATTCTGCGATGTTACAAGATACAGGTTCCGTTTTCTTCTTCTTTCACCATTTTTCTCTTGATGAATAAATAGGCAAGCGGTTTGTCCGGAGAGAGGCCGGGCAGTTGATGTGTGGAATGGCTTTGGCGGTGCGGCAGGGATTTTTTCAGCCAATTTCGCGTTTCCGGATATTTTCCCCGGTTCCGGCGGGCGCTTTTCCGGGGATCCGTATTCGGATGGGCACGTTTCTTGCTGGCTTGAGTTTTGGGCTGAAGCCTTCCGGGCTTCCCGGCGGCGGTATCGCGTTCCTGCCGCGCGTTCCTCTTTAGTGTTCCTTTTTCTCTGGTCTTGGTGCACATGCATGACATGGTTGTTGTGCGGCAGGGGAAAATGGAATAAGGTGGAGAGGATGATGAATTCCGTATTCAAGTGTTTGATGAGTGCCGTATGCGCCGTGGCATTGCCGGCGTTCGGGCAGGAAGAGAAAACCGGTTTTCCTACGGACAGGGCTGTGACCGTATTCAGCGCCGGGGAGGGTAATCCCTATGCGTCCATCCGTATTCCCGCCCTGCTCAGTATCGGCAAGGGCCAGCTCCTGGCATTCGCTGAAGGACGGTACAAAAATACCGACCAGGGGGAGAACGATATTATCATGAGCGTCAGCAAGAATGGCGGGAAGACCTGGTCCCGTCCCCGGGCGATTGCCAAGGCCCATGGCGCCACGTTCAATAATCCGTGCCCCGTTTATGATGCCAAAACCAGGACCGTGACTGTCGTATTCCAGCGTTACCCTGCCGGGGTCAAGGAGCGGCAGCCCAATATCCCGGACGGATGGGATGATGAAAAGTGCATCCGCAATTTTATGATTCAGAGCAGGAACGGAGGTTCTTCCTGGACGAAGCCGCAGGAGATCACAAAGACGACCAAGCGTCCTTCAGGAGTGGATATTATGGCGTCCGGCCCGAATGCGGGAACCCAGCTGAAGAGCGGCGCCCACAAGGGCCGCTTGGTGATTCCGATGAATGAAGGGCCGTTCGGCAAATGGGTGATTTCCTGCATTTACAGCGATGACGGCGGCAAGAGCTGGAAGCTGGGCCAGCCGACTGCCAATATGAAGGGCATGGTGAACGAGACGTCCATTGCGGAAACGGATAACGGCGGCGTGGTGATGGTTGCGCGCCATTGGGGCGCAGGCAATTGCCGCCGTATTGCGTGGTCCCAGGATGGCGGGGAGACCTGGGGACAGGTGGAGGACGCTCCGGAGCTGTTTTGCGACAGTACCCAAAATTCCCTGATGACGTATTCCCTGAGCGACCAGCCTGCCTACGGCGGCAAAAGCCGCATTCTGTTTTCCGGGCCCAGCGCGGGCCGGCGCATTAAGGGACAGGTGGCCATGAGCTATGACAACGGCAAGACCTGGCCGGTGAAGAAATTGCTGGGCGAGGGCGGTTTTGCCTATTCCAGCCTTGCCATGGTGGAACCCGGCATCGTTGGGGTGCTTTATGAGGAGAACCAGGAGCATATTAAAAAGCTGAAGTTTGTTCCCATTACCATTGAATGGCTGACGGACGGAGAAGACACAGGGCTGGCTCCCGGTAGGAAACTTAAATAGAAAGGGACTTTGGGAAACAGCTTTTCCCTCTCCTTTTTTATTTGTGATAAGCGCCGTTGTCGTAACGGTTCCGGTTTTGATGCCGGTCCGTGATTATCCCTGAATACGGGGATGCCGGGCCGGCATGCCGGGGTAAAGGCAGATGGCAGGGAACATGTAAACAGAAGCGTCAAACAATATTATTTTGTCATTAGAAGAGCTTTCTTCATGAAGTAGCGGTTTTCCGTTTGTCAGATTGCCTGTAACAGGTACCACGATGGAATTTGTACAGGACAGAGGCGGGATTCCGACCCGGATGCCCGTGTTGTTCTGTATGACAGGGTGTGGAAGAGTTGCCTTCTTGATTCCAGAACGCTTGCGGGTATTCTGCAAAGCATCCGTTGCCCTTGGAGCTTTTTCCATTTGGGAAGGCCGGTGAGCGGAAGGTGATTCCCCGTTTCAATATATGTCCTGGATTTATCTGGTGTTGGCCGGTCTCTGCGAGATCGGATGGCCTCTGGGTTTCAAACTTTCTCAAACGCCCGGCACAGGGCCCGGCAAATTCGCCGCCTGTATCGCCTGTTCCGTTTTCAGCATGGTTCTGAGCGGTTTTCTTTTGTGGCTTGCCCAGCGGAACATCCCCATCGGCACCGCTTATGCGGTATGGACCGGCATTGGCGCGTTGGGCACGTTCCTGGTTGGTATTCTGTGGTTCGGGGATTCTTCCAATATCTGGCGCATGCTGGCGGCATCCTTCCTGCTGATAGGCATTATCGGGCTGAAGTTGGCCCCCGGGCATTGATGCGGTCTTCGGCATCCTTGCCGGGTTCCGGGAAAAGCCGTCTCCGCGGCTTTCCGGATAGGAGGTCTCAGTAGTGGGAGATGGCTTTTTCCCACACGGTCCCGCAGGCGTCGGAAGGCATGCGCCAGTCCCCGCGCGGGGAAAGAGAAATGGTGCCCACTTTGGGGCCGTCCGGCATGCAGCTGCGCTTGAATTGCTGACGGAAGAAACGGCGGATGAAGATGCCGAGGCAGCGGCGGATGAAGTCCGGCTGAAATTCGCCGCGGAAGGCATGTTCCGCCAGGTGCAGGATTTTATCCGGTTCCGCACCGTATTTAATGAAGTGGAAGAGGAAAAAGTCGTGCAGGTCGTAAGGCCCAAGCACATCTTCCGTTTTCTGTTCAATGGTGCCGTCGTCCGACGGCGGCAGGAGTTCCGGGCTGACGGGAGTGTTGTTGATGTCCGTGAGGGTGGCTGCCAGTTCCGGGGATGATTCTTCCGCGATGTGTTCAATGAGGCAGCGTATCAGCGTTTTCGGAATGGAGCAGTTGACCGCGTACATGGACATGTGGTCCCCATTGTAGGTGCTCCATCCCAGGGCAATTTCCGACAAGTCCCCTGTTCCCACGACCAGCCCCCCGGTTTTATTGGCCAAATCCATCAGAATTTGCGTGCGTTCGCGGGCCTGGACGTTTTCATAAGTGGTGGTTCGTTCGGCAGGATCGTGCCCGATGTCGGCGAAGTGCCGGAGGCAGCATTCCGAGATGGGGATTTCACGAAGTTCCACGCCCAGAAGGCGGCACATGGTTACGGCATTGTCATGGGTTCTGTCCGTGGTGCCGAAACCGGGCATTGTCACGGCCAGAATGTCCGAGGCAGGGCGCTTCAGCGCACGGCAGGCGCGGGAGCAGATGAGCAGAGCCAGCGTGGAGTCCAGCCCGCCGGAGATGCCGATGACGAGCCGTTGCGCGCGGGTATGTTCCATTCTTTTGGCCAGACCTGCCGTTTGGATGGAGATGATTTCCTCACACCGTTCCCGGCGGCGGGACGGAGAAGGCAGAAAGGGCCGTGCCGGGTTGAATGCGTATTCCAGGCCGGGCGCTCCGGGAACCTGTTCCGGCAGGGCCAGATGCAGGGCATTCCCGGCAGGGAAAAGGGATTTGCTGTCATTGAAGGAGCTTTCAGAGAGGCGCGCCGCTTCCAGCCGTTCAAAATCCACGTCCGCAAAGATGAGGGTGCTTTCCCTGCAGAACCGTTCCCCCTCCGCTGCTGGCCTGCCGTTGTCCGCAATGAGGGAATGGCCGCCGAATACAGTGTCTGTGGTGGATTCATGCACGCCTGCGGAGGAAAGGACATAGGCGCAGAGGCATCTGCCGCTCTGCTGTCTGACCAGTTCCCTCCTGTATGCGGCCTTACCGGTGAGTTCCGTTCCTGCGGAAGGGTTGAGAATGGCTCTGGCTCCCAGAAGAGCCAGTTTGGAACTGGGGGGAATGACGCTCCACAGGTCTTCGCATATTTCCACGCCAAAACTGAAGGGGGAAGATTCTTCATGAAAAATGATTTCCGCCCCGAACGGGATATGCACCCCATTGACTGTGACGTTCTTCACCCCTGTACCCAATTCCCTGCCGGATGTGAATTGACGCTTTTCGTAGAATTCCCGGTAGTTGGGGAGCACGGTTTTGGGCACCAGAGCCAGAATGCGGCCGGACTGCACTACCGCCGCCGTATTATACAGAGCGTCTTCATGAAGGAAGGGCAGGCCCACCACGGCAATCGTGCCGGATCCTTCCGTGGCTTCCGTAAAGCGGAGCAGGCCGTTCAGGGCTGCTTTCCTCAGGTTCGGCTGGAAGAAAAGGTCTCCGCAGGAATAGCCCGTAATGCACAGTTCCGGGAAAACGACGGCCGCCGCCTGCTGTTCTGCGGCTTTCCGGAATCCCTCCGTAAGTTGGTCGACATTGTAGTCCACTTCAGCCACGCGGAGCTGGGGGACGGCGGAGGCAAGTCTGTAATATCCGAACATGGGCGGAGCAGTCTGAAAAATGGAACCCGCAGATGTTCGTTTTTCCCGTAGTCAGGACACAATCCGGGAAAGGCGGGCCTGAGCCGGATACTAAAAGTTCATGAAGGACTTGTAAAGCCATCTGTAGGGACTGCTCCGTCCATGTTGCCGGGGAATGGGCAAGGAACGCAATCTTTCCCGCATGCCTTTCTGCATGACGGTCACCGGGCAAATCCGTTTTTTCCCGGGCTCCCGCAGCATGGCGGCTTTTCTTGAGCCGGGTACGGCATTGAGGCTGGAACAGCGGGAGAAAAGGAATAAACCATACCCTGAAAACTAATGAATAATACTGACCGATTTACTGGAAAAGCCCGGGCTTATGCCCAGGGCAGACCCGATTATCCCGCCTCCGTTGTTGGGCTTCTGACGCGGGAGAGCCGCCGGGAGAATCCCCGTCTGGCGGATATGGGCTCCGGAACGGGCATTCTTTCCCGCGCCATGCTGGAGCGCGGCTGGACCGTGTATGGCGTGGAGCCCAATGATGACATGCGGAAGGAAGCGGAGAAACGGCTGTCCGCTTTTCCCCGTTTTCATTCCGTGGCGGGAACGGCGGAGCGGACCGGGCTTCCCGGAGCTTCGGTGGATCTGGTGACGGCGGCGCAGTCATTCCACTGGTTTGACGCCGCCGCGTTCAAGAGGGAATGCCGCCGTATTCTGTCCGGAGGAGGCAAGGTTGCCCTGATTTGGAACTCCAGGGTGGAAGACAGTCCCATTGCCCGGGAGGAAGGAAATATCCACCGTCTTTACTGTCCGTGTTTTTATGGATTCAGCGGAGGGCTGGCGAAGTTGACGGACAGCATTGGAGCGTTTTTCAACCACCGTTTCCAGATATTCCGCTTTCCAAATGATTTGTCCTACACGCGGGAGCAGTATCTCCGCCGCATGATGTCCACCTCCTATGCCTTGACGGAGGGCGGAGAAGAGCGGTTCTCCTGGCTGGACGCCCTGGAAAAGCTGTTTGACCGGTTTGAAACGGAGGGGCGCGTTACGGTTCCGAATGAAACTGTGATGTATCTGGGGAAGTGCTGAGGATGCGGCGTTCATGCATGGCCTCCGGAAAAGGAAAGGCCTCTTTTCGGTTCAGGAACTGAAGATGATGACGGCAAGGACGGCAATGATTGCCAGAACGACAACGATGGCGGTAATATAGCCGGGTTTGTGGGCATCAAGAGTCCACTCCTTTTTGAGATGGGAAAGATCCTCCCCTGCCGCATAGCGTGAAAAAAGGTCATGGAGCCGAGAGTAGTCCAGGTCTTTGGGCGTCATGTAAAGCTCCCTGCCCTTTCCGCCGGCAAACGAAATTTCGCAATGGTAATTTTCCGGACTATTGCAGGTGGCCTGGAGGAATTCGTCACCACGGCTGCAGATAATGAAAGCTTCCGTGTTATTTTTAATGCCGGACAGGGCTTGATCCCGCGTTTCACAGGGCTCTCCGGAAAGTTCCCAAACGATGGAGGGGGCGGAATGAAGGCTCATGGAGTAAAAAATCAGGAAATATAGTAGAGAATTATTTTTCCTGCCACCAGTAAAAACTTTCCTTTCTTCTTCCTGGGCGGAAAGTGTTCCCTGGCGCAACACTCCGGAGAGCGCTGGGAGCGCTTGCAGGTTGGGGCATTCAATGGCTGTTTTCCGCTTATCATTCCGGTTTTGCATGGGTTCTTTCTGCCGGGGCGTTCCCTTCGCGTTTTTCCAGCCATGCAGGCTGACGTTTCCATTCCTCTGGAAATAATCATTCCGCGGCTTCAGGCATGGCTATTTTCTCTCGCTATTCTTGCTTTATTAAGGCAGGCCATCCATGTTACGATTATTTACTGCCATGATGCATCAGACTTTTTCCCAAGAGCCTTTTCTGGTTTCCGGATTGCATGGGGACCAGATTCTGGGCGCCCGCAGTAACCAACAGGATTCTTTCTCCATTCTGGCTGGAGAGGACGCATTGGTACTGGTGCTGGCGGACGGCATGGGTGGGTATACCGGCGGAGAGTTGGCCAGCCGCGCGGCGGTGGAAGGCTGTTCGCGGGCTTTTGAGCGGAAATCCGGTTTGCCCGGAGAGAGAATGAAAGCTGCAGTGACTGCCGCAAATGAACAGGTATGGTCCGCCCGGAAGAAAAGAGGGGAGGATGACGAGATGGGGACGACGCTGGTAGCAGCCTGGATAGGGGCGGATGGGCTGAGGTGGGTCAGCGTGGGGGACTCCCTTCTGCTGCTTATCCGGGAAGAGAAAATGTTTCTGCTTAATGAGCTGCACCAGTATTCCGCGGAATTGGAGCGCATGGCGGATGAAGGGATCATCAGCCGGGAGGAGGCTTTGAGCCATCCTGCCCGCCATTCCCTGACTTCTGCCCTGATGGGGAAGGAAGTTCCTTTGGTGGATTTGCGGGAGGAATGCTTTCCCTTATTTCCGGGGGACCGTGTTTTGGTCGCCAGTGACGGAGTGGGGCCTTATTTGGATTCCCTGGGGCCGGCAGGGATGCGGTATTTGTCCATGCTTTCCGCGGAGGAACTGGTGCGTTCCGTTCTGGACGGCATTAACCGCGACGGCGCGCCCAACCAGGATAATGCCACATTGATTTGCGCGGAGATAGCAAGGGCTTGATCTGCATTAGTGCGGCAAGGAGGTAATCTGCGGACGGGCGATTTTTGAGATTCACATCCTCCGTCTGCCGGACGATGAATAAAACCCCGCATGCGTTTCAGGCATGCGGGGTTTTATTGAAATAGCCGGAGTATTTCCCGTTCAGGAATGGTATTCCTGGAGGGAACGGGGTGATACCTTCACGTGCTGGGCGGAGCGGATGCCCTCCACCGTGGCTCTGGCGGCTGCGATGGTAGTCATGTACGGAATTTTCTTCTGGATGGACTGCATGCGGATGAAGGAGTCGTCAATCATACTGGTGCGGTCCACCGGAGTGTTGATAATCAGGTCGATCTGCTTGTTAGTGATCATGTCGCCCAGGTTCGGGCGGCCTTCATGCAGCTTGTTGACTACTTCCGTTTCCACGCCCTGGCCGCGCAGGTATTCTGCGGTGCCGCCGGTGGAGACAATCGTAAAGCCCAGGGAAATCAGGTCCCGGGCGATGGGTTCGATGAACTTCTTATCCCGGTCGGAAACCGTGACGAGCACCTTGCCGGAGGTAGGCAGAATGCAGCCCGCAGCTTCCTGGGCCTTGTAGTAGGCCATGCCGAAGTTGTCCGCAATGCCCATGACTTCACCCGTGGCGCGCATTTCCGGCCCCAGTACGGGGTCCACTTCCGGGAACATGTTGAAGGGGAAGACAGCTTCCTTCACGCCGATGAAACGGCAGACGCGCGACTTCAGACCCAGCTCCTTGAGTTTCTTGCCCAGCATGATTTCCGTGGCGTAGCGCGCCAGGGAGATGCCCGTTACCTTGGAGACGATCGGCACCGTGCGGGAGGCACGGGGATTGGCCTCAATGATGTAAACCTCATCGTTGCAGATGGCGAACTGCACGTTCAGAATGCCCTTTACCTGGAAGTCCTGGGCAATTTTGGCGGCATGTTCCTCAATGGTACGGATGTGCTTGGGAGCGATTGTCACGGGGGGGATGGCGCAGGCGGAGTCGCCGGAATGGATGCCGGCCAGCTCAATGTGTTCCATGACCGTGGCTACAAAAGTATCCGTGCCGTCGGCCAGAGCATCCACTTCCGCCTCAATGGCGTTGTCCAGAAAACGATCGATCAGCATGGGATATTCCGGGCTGACCTGGATGGCCTCCACGCCGTAGCGCTTCAGATTTTCTTCATCGTAAATGACTTCCATGCCGCGGCCGCCCAGCACAAAGGAGGGGCGCACCATGACCGGGTAGCCGATGCGGCGCCCCAGTTCCACGGCCTCCTCCAGGGAACGGGCCGTGCCGCTTTCCGGCTGGCGGATATTCAGGGCGATCATGCGTTCACGGAAATATTCGCGGTCTTCCGCCAGACGGATGCCTTCCGGTTGGGTTCCCATGATTTTTACGCCGGCGTCTTTGAGGGCCTGGGCGATGTTAAGCGGGGTCTGACCTCCGAACTGGACGATGACGCCTTCCGGCTTTTCTTTCTCGTAAATAGCCAGCACGTCTTCCACGGTCACGGGTTCAAAGTACAGCTTGTTGGCCGTGTCAAAGTCCGTAGAAACCGTTTCCGGGTTGCAGTTCACCATGATGGATTCATACCCGTGGTCGCGCAGGGTGAAGGCGGCATGCACGCAGGTATAGTCGAATTCGATGCCCTGGCCGATGCGGTTGGGGCCGCCGCCCAGAATCATGATTTTCTTCTTGTCGTTCACGGGAACTTCGTCCGCCGCGCCGCTGTAAGTGGAGTAGTAGTATTCCGCGTGTTCCACGCCGCTGACGGGCACGATTCGGAAGGTGGCCGTGATGCCGTCTTTCTGCCGGCGGGCGCGGACGGCCTTTTCCGGCACCCCGAAAATCTGGGCCAGGTATTTGTCGGAAAAGCCCATTTCCTTGGCCTGGCGCAGGGTTTCCGCGGAAAGGGAATCCCAGTTCTGCCCATCCAGGGAAAAGTCAAAGTCCGCCAGTTCCTTCATCTGTTCGATGAAATACGGAGTGATGCGGGTCAGCTTCACGATTTCCTCCACGGCTACGCCGCGGCGCAGGAGTTCGTAAATCTGGAAGAAGCGTTCGCTGTTGCCGTACGTGATTTTTTCACGCAATTCCGGGGTGGAGAGGGCTTCCAGCTTTTTCACGCGGCCCAGGCCGGCGCGTCCGATTTCCAGAGAGCGCACGGCCTTCTGGAAAGCTTCCTTGAAATTCTGTCCGATGCTCATTACTTCTCCCACGGCTTTCATCTGGGTGCCCAGCTTGTCGGCTGCCTTGGGGAATTTTTCAAAGGCCCAGCGTGCGAACTTCACGACCACATAGTCGCCGTAAGGTTCGTATTTTTCCAGGGAGCCTTTGCGCCAGTAGGGAAGTTCGTCCATCGTGACGCCGGAGGCCAGCTTGGTGGAGACGGAGGCGATAGGGAAGCCGGTGGCCTTGGAAGCCAGGGCGGAGGAACGGGATGTACGGGGGTTGATTTCAATAACGATGATGCGGTTGTCCTCCCGGTTGTGGGCGAACTGCACGTTTGTGCCTCCCGTAACGCCGATGGCGTCCAGAATGCGGTAGGAATAATCCTGAAGTTTATCCTGCACTTCCTGCGGAACGGTCAGCATGGGAGCCACGCAGAAGCTGTCTCCGGTGTGCACGCCCATGGGATCCACGTTCTCAATAAAGCAAACAGTAATCTTTTGTCCCTTGGCGTCGCGGACGACTTCCAGTTCCAGTTCCTCCCATCCCAGCACGCATTCTTCCACCAGCACCTGGTTGATGAGGGAGGCGGCCAGGCCGCGGGGGACTACCTGGCGCAGTTCCTCCACGTTGTAAACGATGCCGCCGCCCGTGCCGCCCATGGTGTAGGCGGGGCGCAGCACGACCGGGTAGCCCAGTTCAGCGGCCACCTTTTCAGCTTCCTCCACGGAGTAGACGGGTTCGGACTTGGCGACCGGCACGCCGATCCTGTCCATGGTTTCCTTGAAAATGATGCGGTCTTCGCCGCGGGCGATGGCTTCCAGATCCACGCCGATGACTTCCACTCCGTACTGTTTCAGGATGCCTTCCTCATGCAGCTTGGAAGCCAGGTTCAGGGCCGTCTGGCCGCCCAGGTTGGGCAGCAGGGCATCCGGGCGTTCCTTCTCAATCACGGCCGTGATGCGGTCCACGGTCAGAGGCTCAATGTAGGTGTGGTCCGCCATGCCGGGGTCCGTCATGATGGTGGCGGGGTTGGAATTCACCAGAACGACGTCGTAACCTTCGGCGCGGAGGGCCTTGCAGGCCTGGGTGCCGGAGTAGTCGAACTCGCAGGCCTGGCCGATGATGATGGGGCCTGAGCCGATAATGAGGATTTTGCGGATATCTTCGCGTTTTGCCATGGTATGATGCCTCTATGTGGTCCGTGGTGGTTAAAAATAAATGCCGGAAACAAGGTCCGCCCAAGGTGCGTTGCCTCTCCGCTCCGCATACCCGGCGCGTGACCTGACGCACAGTACGGGACGCCGGGCGATAAGTCCAGACAAAACAACAGGAATTCCGGGGAAAAGGCTATGGTCTTCTTTCCTTTTCGTACAGTGCCGCACGCAATCCGCCCTTGATATTTTCCGCTGTCCGTATACCCTGCGGAGCAAGGATGAGGAACGCCCTGACATTGATTTGCTGTCTTGGATTGCTGTGCTCCGCAGCATTGGCTGCGGATCTTTCTTCCACGGGGCGGGGGAGCGTTGTGTCTTCGGGGGCGGCTTCCTGGTACCAGGCCCTGCGGACCGGACTTTCCCAGTTCCGGAACGGCGGCGGCTACGAAACCAGCAGGGAAGCCATGCAGGCCCTTGCGGAGAAAGCCTGCCGCTGGGATCCCCGCACGCGACGCCCCGTTTTTCTTCTCCGTAACGCCACGCCCTCCTTCTGTTCCTCCGCCTGCTACCTGCTCCTTTTGAAATCCCTGCAGATATGGGACTCTGCACAGCCGCGGCCCGTTATTTCCGAACGCGCGTGGCTGGCCCTCATCCCCCGCTTCGGCCAGCATGACGGGGTAGGGCCGTGGGGATGGGCGAACGCCAATGGCCCCGGCCTGGCCGTCCTGGTGCACAGGCTGGGAGCCGGCATCAACTTTGAGGACTGGAGGAAGGCCCGCCCCGGCGATTTCATGAAAATTTTCTGGACGGACCGCATCGGGCGCCGGGAATCCGGCCATCTGACCGTCCTGGTGAAGGATGGAGGGGACCAGGTAACGTTCTGGTCCTCCAACATTCCGGACGGTTACGGAGCCAGGACGGTGCCCAAATCGCGGATCAGGCGCGTCATTTTCACGCGCATCACCAGGCCGGAACGGTTCAACCTGGCCCCCTCCGTGGGAAGCCACCCGTGGCTGTCCTCCCTGCTTCGGCAGGAAGTGGGCATGAAGGAAGTGCGCAGGCATTCCGGCATGCAGAACCCCTGACCGTTTCCCGCCGTGAAAAAATGTTCCTTCCCTCCTTCCGTCACCCCGGACTGTTCCGTGCTGGTGCTCGGTTCCCTGCCGGGAGACGAATCCCTGCGTCAGGCCCAGTATTACGCCCATCCCCGCAACGCGTTCTGGAAAATCATGGGGTCCCTTCTGGGGTTCGATCCCTCCCTGCCATATGGGGAACGCCTGTCCCTGCTCAACCGGGGCGGGGTGGGGCTGTGGGACGTGGTGGCCTCCGGCGTCAGGCCCGGCAGCCTGGACCAGCACATCTCCCAGGAACGGCCCAATGACATTGCGGCCCTGCTGGATCGCTTCCCGGGCATCGGCGTGGTCTGCTGCAACGGCACCGCTTCCCATAAATACCTTAAACGGTATTTTCCCGAACTGTTCCTTCGGGAAACGCTTTCCGTCATTCAAATGCCTTCCACCAGTCCGGCGGCGGCGCGGCTGACGTATGAGCAGAAATTCCGCGCCTATGAGGAAATCATGGCGCCCCTGCTCCGGAAGGAAAGGGAAAAATAGAGACCTTCTGCGCCTTTTCCAATGCCGTGCGCGGCCCGACGGTAACAGGCGGGGTTGTTCGTCAGCAGGACCCGACGGCCGCCAGCAGGTGGACATCCAGGGCCAGGGCTTCGTGAATATTGAAATTCAAATCATCACGGAGCCTGTTGAGGGCCTCCATGCGCTTCAGCAATTCGTTCACGGGCATCTGGGCGGCCAGCGTGCGCACCTCCGGATGAATCGGAGCGACTTCCGGGGCTCCGGAGGCAATCAGGGCTGCCTGGCCGAACCAGCTGATGAGCAGTTCCAGGGCCTGATTGCGCTGTTCCAGATATTCCGTTTCTATCTGGGCGGCGTTCGCGTCCTTATTGCGGGCCTCCCAGTCGGAGGCGTCCGTACCCTGGGCTGCTTCCCTGGCTTCATCTTTCAGAGCCTGATTCAGGTTTTTGGTGATGGCGGCCTTGGCCTCCGCCATGACGTCCATGAACCTGCTGCGGAAGGCCAGAGCGGCCAGATCATTATTCAGATTGCGGCAGGTCTCCAGCCAGTGCGGGAGCAGGGCCTCCTGAATAGGAGTGAGCCTGAATTCTCCGGATTGCAGCAGATTGACGCGCACGCAGCGGGAAATAATCGTCTGGAGAAGCTGATCCGGCTGGGAGGTGGACAAAATGAGCAGACACTGGCCGGGCGGTTCCTCCAGGGTTTTCAGGAAAGCGTTGGCGGCCTCGTCATTCATCCGCTCCGCATCCATGAACACGGCTATCTTCCATTTCCCCTCTGCCGCGCGCTGTTGCAAAAAGGGTTCCACGGCGCGGATATCATCCCGCAGGATGCGGCGCGACTTGGACTTGGGGCGCACCAGCCGGCAATACTCGTCCCTTACACTGTCCAGATGGTCTGCCCGGATGCCGTTTATCAGCTCCAGCAGTTGCAGGATCAGGCGGGAGGCTCCCTGGTGCTCGTCTCCCACGATGAGCAGGGCATGGGGAAGCCGGTTGCGGGAGAAGGCGGTGCGCAGCAGGTCGAACGCTTGGGATGCCGTAAATGCCATATGCTCCTATGAAAACATTTCGTTGCGTCAGGGCAACAGAAAAGATTGGTATATGTCGGATATTTCATGTACTAAGGGGGCCGGTTATGGAACAAAATGACATCTCATCCCGGATTGTCTTTGCCGACCGCGGCAAGGTGAATGTGGAAAAAGGCGTGGAATTCGCCCCCAAATTTGACCAGAACGGCCTGATTCCGGCCCTCGCCATGGACCATATTACCCATGAACCGCTGATGCTGGCCTATATGAATGCGGAATCCCTGCGCATGACCATGGAACTGGGGGAAGCCGTCTACTATTCCCGCAGCCGTCAGGAAATCTGGCATAAGGGCGCTACCAGCGGCCACGTGCAAAAAGTAAAGCAAATCCTGGTTGACTGTGACCAGGATGCCCTGATTGTGCTGGTGGACCAGTGCGGCGCCGGAGCCTGCCACACCGGGCACCACTCCTGCTTTTACCGTTCCGTTCCGTTCGGCGATGAACTGAAAGCCCAGCCCCAGGGGGGGGCCGTCACGCTGCGTGAAGCGGACGGAGGCGTCGTTTTTGATGCCGAAGCCGTGTACGGCAAAGGCCATTAACTCCTTTTGCGCGTCAATCTGCGTTCACCGGATTGACGCGCCCTCTTTTTCTGCTGTAAAATCATGAATGTGAAAAAACTGTTTCTCATGATGGCTGCCGTTTCCGGGGCGCTGGCCCTGTGCCAATGCTCTTCGGAAGCGCCTCCTCCCCCCGGAACCGTCCGCATGGTGGATCAGCAGGCGATTGCCCTGATGCAGGAAGCCAGGGCAAAGGAAGCGAAGAATGATCTCTCCGGGGCCATCAAGAAATACAGGCGCGTGGTGGAAAAACACCCCCTTTCCAGGGAAGCTCCCCAGGCCCGGTTCAGAATGGCGGAACTCTATGAGGCCCGCAAGGAACCTGCGGAAGCGTTTGACCAGTACCAGAAACTCATTGACCGCCACCCGGACAGCCCCCTGTACAGGCAGGCCATGTCCCGGCAGAAGGAAATGGCCTTCGGCGCTGCGAGCGGCGCGCTGACCAACCGCGTGCTGTGGATGTTTGACGTCAGAATGGATCCCACGAACGTCACGGAATGGCTGAAGCATGTGCGCGACAACGCCCCGTATGCCCCTACCGCCCCGCAGGCCATGAACGTGCTGGGCAATTACCTGGCCGCGCGCGGCCGGATGAAGGAGGCCATAGAGGCATACCAGAACCTGGTGGACAATTACCCCAACTCTCCGCTGGCCCCCACGGCCCAGCTCCAGATAGCCACCCTGTATCGCCAGGCTGCTGCGGACGGAGACCGCAACCACGTCAATGTGGCCCGCGCTCAGGAAGCGTATGAAGACTACCTTCAGCGTTATCCCAACAGCGCCCGTGCGGGAGCCGCCCGTGCCGATTTGGCGGCCATGAAGCGTGAGCTGGTGGCCCAGCAGCTGGAAGTGGCGGAATACTACCTGACCAAGATGAAAGATGCGGATGCCGCTGTCTTCTGCTATCAGGAAGTAGCCTCCAAAGGCAGCATCAATCCCGCCGCCGCCGCCAGGGCGAAGGCCCGCCTGAAAGAACTGCGCGTGACCAGCAGATAACAGGAACTCTCCGTCCTCATGAACCGTATCCGGAACGTTTTCAAACTCTTCCTGCCCGTTTTTTGCCTCCTGGCCGGTTCTTGCGGCTACCAGCTTGGCGGCACCAAGCCGCCCAAGCTGGAACTGGCCCAGACCGTTAAGGTATGCCTTTTTGCCAACAACTCTTTGGAGCCCCGTGCCGCCACGCTGGTGACCGGCGCCTTGGCGGATGAGTTGCAGCGGGACGGCACCTACCGGTTAAGCTCCGGCGCGGATGCGGATATCCGGGTGGAGGGGGAAGTGTACTCCATCACCTTCGACCAGTTGCGATCCAGCCGGGAAGACACCTACAAGAGTACGGAACTTGGGTTGCGCCTGTCTGTCAAATACCGTGTGGTGGACGCCAGGACGCAGGAAATCCTGTATGCCGGCTCTGCGGAGGAAGTAGGTCAATTCTTTGACCAGGGCAACATTCAGTCGGCCCGCACGAATGCCCTTTCCTATGCGGCCCGTCTGGTGGCTACTTCCATTGCGGAAACCCTTACCAATGGCTAATTCCGCCCGGTTCAGGAAAATCTGTGCTTATGGAGAAAGTGGAATACAGCGTTTATTTTGTTCCGGTGCCGATCGGCAACCGGGCGGACATCACCCTGCGGGCGCTGGACGTGCTGCGCAAGGTGGATGTCATTGCGTGTGAGGACACCCGCCATTCCGGTCTTCTGCTTTCCCATTATGAAATCCGCAAACCGCTGGTAAGCATGCATGACCACAATGAGCAGTCGCGTGCCGGGGAAATTGCGGCGCGCGCGGCCGGCGGAGAAAGCTTTGCCGTGATCAGTGATGCGGGCATGCCTGGCGTGAGCGATCCGGGCTATCGTCTCATTCAGACCCTCAAGGAAAAGGGAGTAAGTTTCACCGTCCTTCCCGGGCCATCCGCCGTGGTGACGGCATTGGTGGGGTCCGGACTGCCTACGGACGCATTCTTCTTCGGCGGCTTTCTGCCCGTCAAATCCGGGAAAAAAAACGCTGTGCTCCAAACGGCAGTGGAAGCTTCCCATACCAGTATTTTTTATGAATCCCCCCATCGCATCGTCAAAACCGTGCAGGCTCTGGCGGCGTTGGATCCGGATATTCCCGTCTGCGTAGCCAGGGAACTGACAAAAACCTTTGAAACTTACCATCGCGGTTCGGCCTCCCGGCTGGCGGCGGAATTTGCGGAACGCCCCCCCAGGGGGGAAATCGTGCTGCTGGTGGGCGGCGTCAATGCCCCGCGGGCTACTCGTTGACGGGCCGGAAGCATCATGTCAATAGCTGACCGTCACCTTGACCGGGCGGTGGTCGGAGGCGGCGGGAGCTTCAATTACCCTGCGTTCCTTCACATGGCACGCCTCCGTCTTTTTTCCCCTGTACATCCAGATGTAATCAATGCATTCCTTCGGATGCCCGGCGGGAAACGTTTTTTGGGCCGGATCGCTCAGCAGGATGAAATATTTTTTCATCCGGGTTATCGGCTCCGAATCCGGCGTTAAATTGAAATCCCCTGCAATAAAAAAGGGCTTGCTGCATTTTGCGGCCAGGGCGGCAATCATATCAATGGAAGCGCTGCTGTCTTCCTTGGTCAGGGACAAATGCGTGACGCAAAACCAGTAATCCCTGAACTCGGCCATCAACAGTACACGGGCCTCCTCCCTGCCGGGCAAAGGAATCCGTTTGACGCTCAAAGGCTTTTCCCTGGATAAAATGCCTACTCCATAGGAACCGCCTGAATAATCAATGGCCTTGGCATAGGTACCCGTCAACGTTGTCCTTGCGGCCAATTCCTGCAGGGTATCCCTGCCGCCGCTCCTGATTGTCCCCTGGTCCAGCTCCTGAAGGGCCACGACATCCGGTTTTTCCTCCGCGATTACCCGGGCCGTGCGGTCATAATCCCTCCTGCCGTCCATGCCGGTGCCGTTCTTTACGTTATAGCTCATCAGCGTGCATTCTCCGGCCTGCAGAGGAAAAAGGCTCAGAAAAAGCGCGGCTGCTGCACATAACCTGAAAATGAACCGTTTATTTCCTTTCATCTCTGTAAAAAGCTCCATATTGCTGCCCGGGCTGCAGGTAATACGTGTTCCCCGTTCCCTTTTCTTGCAGAGAATCTTTTCTCCTTCCGGATAAGTAAGTCCTCCGGAGAGAAGGGGCGGCAACTCATTTCCGGTTTCCGGAACAGGCCTCATTCGCTGTCGGACCCTTCGCCTTTGGTGCTTTTTGAGCCGTATGCCGGTGGAAAATGACGCAAATTTTATCAACTTGACGGCTGGAAGTGTGTCATGATAATATCCTATCATCATGCTGGAGGATAGGAGATCACGTTCCTCGCGCAAAACACCGGATTTGGTGACTGATGAGCTTATTCTCATTCTTCATGAAGCGGGCATGCTGGAATTCAATGACATTTTTCAGCGTACCGTTGTCGTGATGAAGGCAAAGCACATGTCCCTGGGCGGAGAGGAAATCCTGAGGCTGAGGATTTACGAAAAACTCCAGAATCTGGTGAGCGCCGGCGGCCTGATGAAAAAAGGCCGTGAATACACGGCCCTGCCCAGGCTGATGGCCTTAAAATCATCGACAGACGGGGGTGGGCTTGGGTAACCCTGATTCGGGAAAGGCATGGGTTGCGGTTTTCTGAAATGAGTTTCCCGTAAAAGAGAGGCTCTTTTACGGAAAAGCTCAGGGTTTCATAACCCCTTCCTGGAATGGTCCGCGGCAGTCATAAGGGATAATGAGAAGCAGGTTGTTAATCCGGGTTACCATTTTCTTCTGCTTGGTTTCCTGGATATGGAACAGGTGGACACTGTCATTTAAGGATCTCAGATACTCGAACGTCATGCTTTCCCCCTCCATTCGGAATTCTTTCGGATCCTTAATTTGAACGGTGCCTGAAGGGAAGCCCCATGTTCCGGTGATGTCCAGGAGTTGCTGTTTCTCCTTATGATTCCCCTTTTGCAATCCCTCGGCCCGTTTGCGCGCCCAGATGGCCGCTTCCAAATGACCGGAAACACCCCATTCCCTGCTCTTTTTTTGCAGGGCTTGAGCGTATTGCCGGGCCAGTTTTCCTTTGCCGGTTGCCATATCGGCATGGATTTTCTCAGAAAGAAGGTCGAATTTAGGGAAAGATGAGGAATAGGAGGAGCGATTCGCTTCTTTTTCGCGCGCTCCCTTCCGCTTTAACAGGGAAACCAGTTTGGTAGCGTGGTTAACCTGGAAAATATGGTCGTCGCGGTCCGTTTTGATCCAGTAGAACCATACCGTCCGGGTTTCATTGAGCCTGATGATGTCAGGGGATGAAAAATCCTTGTCCACTCCGCCTTTGCCCAGCCATCCGGTATTGCCGGACTTCTGTTGCGCCTGCTTCCCATCAAAGCGGCTTAAATAAACGTATCCTCCCGCCGTTTCTTCCCATTGCCCGATGAAATGCGAGTAATCCTCTTTTTCCTCTTCCTGAATGCCGGGCAGGGACTTCCGTTCGAGAATATCCCTGATATGCTTGGCCTGTTCAAAATCCTCGTTTTTAACGCATTCATTCATGAGCCTGACCAGCTCCGGCTTGTACTTGGCAAAAGCCGCGTCGTTGATTTTCCTTTCCTGTTCCTGAAAAGTCAGTTCCAGCATCTTTGCCTCCGGCGGGATTTGCGCTGAAGCCGGGACGGTAAGAAGAATGAATGCGGCAGCTCGAATAATATTAATGGCTCCGCCTGTCCGGGAAAAAGTGCGGAATGTCTTTGCGATATTCATATGTATTTAATATGGTGATGGTTGGTAGTTTTCGTCCGGTTAAAGACCGTTCTGTTTGATCGTGTCCAGCAGTTCTTCCAGGATGCGGCAATGCCACTCGGTATTATCGCACTCCAGGCGGAGCATGTTAAACTGAAACCATTGGCTCTTTTGTTCTTTTTCATCTTCCTGCATCAGGCATGCGGCATATGCCTCTGCCAGGGAGTCCTGATAACTTTCCCATCCCTTCTGCGCCGCCTTCAATTTTTCCGCGATGGCCGGAACATGGGAGTAATGCTTCATGAGGGCCGAATGTGCTTTATGAAGTCGTTTTTCCCAATACGCGGACAGCTCCTGACGTACGTAATTGCTCTGGCGCCCCGTGAGTTCTCCTCCGTCAATCTGGTCGAGCAATATTTCCAGTTCCGGGTCAAGAGTTTTTTCTTCATCCAACAAAATAGTTACCGGAATTCCGGTGAGGTCTTCCGCTTCCTGTTTTTGAGCGCAAGTAAGATAGCCTTGAAGAATCCCTTTGTAATAGCAATAGCCTCCCTTGTCTGTGAACGTGATGGTGGCCGGCTTCGGGTTTTCTCCCTTTGCCTTTTCATAGGATTTCTCCCCTGATAAATAATAGCGTCTGAACAGGGATGGATTCTTTTCGTATATTTCCCCGGAAGAATAATCCTCTTTCCGCTTATCACAATGAACGACAATGATATGAGCGTTTTTCCCCTTGGGTTCGTATGTAACGATTCTATCTTCACTCCCCTCCCAGGAAATGCCGTCCTTTAAATTCAGAAAAACATCATGATGCAAATTCTTATATTCTTCCTTTCTTGCGGAAATTTCCAGCGATGCCCCCTCCAGAGACGGAGGAGATTGAACTTCTCCGGCAAATGACCGGCTCCAGCACACGGCGGCAATGATGAGGAAAGAAAAAATGGGGGGCATGGTTTTCATGAATTTATTAGTTGATGCGGGATAAAATATTGTTCCAATGAGACAGGATTTTATTGGTGTCCAGCCAGGGGTGTAGAATGATATAATTTATGAAATGCCGGATATGGCCAGCGTCAGGGAATTTCAGCAACAGGGTTGATGTAGAGGGGAAGTTGGTTGCGAACCGTTCAAGCCGGGAACTCCGGATTAAAGATCGCAGCTTTGAATGGTGTTGAGCAGTTCTTCCAGAATGAGGCAGCGCGTTTCCGTCATTTCAATAATCATGAGGTTCATATGGGCGTTGAACCAGCCGTCTTCTCTGCTGGTTTCATTCTCTTGCCTGAGACAGGAGTCAAAGGCGTGCATGGTGGCGTCCCTGGCGATCAGCCATGCCTGCTGGGAAGCCTTCAACGGCTCTGCTATCTCCGGACGGAGCTCGTAATGCCGTTGCAGGCGCCTATAAGCCCGGTTCAGCCTCTTTTCCCAATAGAACCATAGCTCCACCCTGGTTCTATTGGCCTGTTGTTCGTTGTTCGGATGGCTGGATTTTTTGAAAAGTTCTCCGTCGCTTCCCGTTGTCCGGAACTCAGCCCCACGCCTTTCTTCCTCGTCTGCCTTTACATGACAGACGGAAAAAAGAGACAACAATACGAGTGAGATCCTACTCAGGAGCAACAAATGATTATGGCTCATTGGTTAAAGAGAATGAATCATTTTTTCGTAAATGTCCGGGAAAAGATCGGTTCCGGAAGGGACAACAAGGAAAGTCAGGCTTCGTTGATTTGAGAAAGAACCAGCCTTTTGTAAACGGCCGCAATCAGAGAGGCTCCTGTTACCGGAGTCAGCAAAATGCTGGTTATCATGCCCAGTTCAGGACTGATCAGGGAGATGAGACCGAAGAGAATTGCGAGAGATATGAATAAAGCTATAGAGACCAGGAAGTAGGAAAACTTGTTGCCGTAAGTATATTTATTGCTTAGCGTCAGCGCCTCCATGGGGTTGACGCCCTTGTCAATCAGAAGAATCGGCGCAAGCATCCAGGCATACGAAAGGATGATGGCGGGAAAAATGAAGGGAACCAGGCAGACGGCTATGCCAATGAGCATGAAGGCGTTCAGGAGGTATAGTTCTCCAAAAAATTGCCTGTAGCGTCTGGCAAAAATAAGCGTCGGGGAAATGATTTTTCCTCTGGCTAAATCTACTGGAAGGTTTTGTATGGCAACCGTAGTTCCTATATTGATATAGGGAATCCAGCAGGTAAAACTCCACAGGATAACCGCCAGAAGAACAGGAAAAAAGTTTTTGAGGGCAATAACATACGTATCCATCAGAATGGATAGAAAATTCCTGCTTACTTCTCCTTTGGCGAGAGAGTGGAACTTTTTTATTTCTCTTTCAGGAGACGCTGGAGAATCAGAGGAATCTTGAACCGGCAGGACGTCGCTCAGGCGTTTCCATTGGGCATCCCCTTTCCGGAAAACGCTGGTGGATTTCCTGATGACGCCTTCCTTCAGCAGACGTCGCAGATCCTGAGCGCTGACGGGGCCTGTAGCCTGTCCGTCGTCTGAGGCGTAGTAGTAGAGATGTTCGGATTCATTCATAAGGATATTATATTTGTTGGTTGAAAAACGCCTGAAGGCCTGGTTCCGCCTGCGTACCGGTGTGATGTTGAAGAGAGATTGCCGTCTCTGGAAGGCTTGAGGGGTTCCTCCCCCAGGGGGGGAGCCGGCGAGAAGCGGATCACATCGCGAATTGCCGGAAGAACGTGTTCTGGTCTTGTTGGGTGGGAATCAATGGAGTTAAGCTTTCTTCCAGCCTTTCAGGATGGATAGGAGCAGTTCCGGGATAAGCGCAGCGACAATATAGAACAGGTGAAGGACGACGGGCGTTGCTAGCAGACAGAGCCATCCTGCGATGCTGAATACGGATAAATCCCCGTCTGTCAGCAGACGGATAAGGAATCCTCCCTTGTCTTCGGAAAATATGGCGGCGCAGCAGAAAGCGCATAACCCCAGCAGCCACACGGGGGTCAGCGTCTGCGCCGCTATCAGGAAAAAGCGGAGCTGATACATCATGTATCCAATGAGATCAGAAGGCCCGGAGGCTTCCTTGTCCGTCACTTCCATGAAAATCCGGTCGCAATTCAAATGCAGCCAGATCATGTACAACAGGGAAACCAGACCCAGAATCGCCAGGAAAATCCCTACCCCTTTCGCGAAGAAGAGGGAAACGATTGTGCCCAGCAGTAAAGCGCACAATAGAATGACATTGAGCCTGGGCAGCAGCATGGAGGACAACGCCGGCTTCCTGCCGAAGAAATAGTTGGCGTTGGCTTTTGAAAACAGGCCGGAAACATATTGCAGGAGGATGCCTAAAAGAAAGCCTCCCGCCAGGGCAGCCATGAAAGCTCCGCCGGACATTCCGCTGTCAGCCTCCGCCGCCTTTTGCGCCGCTTCCATGGCTCTGGGGTTAAAAGAAGTGTAAGGGTTCGCATACATGGGAGCCCTGGGTGCGGAGAGAAAGGAAGCGACGGCAAAGGCAAGCAGCATGGAGGCCAAAATGGTCATTACGCTTGTCAGATGGATGGTGAAATGGACCCATTTTTCAAAATGGGGCACCAGTTTTCTGAATCCGAACAGGCTGTACAGCCGTTTATCAATAAATGTGTTAAGGTCATTGAGGATTTTCTCGACCATATCCATGCTGTGGACAACCCCGGAGATGGCGGAAACAGAAGTTTCTTCCCACCGTTCCGGAGGCAGGGGCGGCGGGAAGAAGTCTCTGCTGCTGGCGGGCTGCTCCTGATCTTTCAGAATATGCCCCAGAGGGAGCCACTGGTTTTCCCCCTTTCGGAGGATGTTGGTGGACTTTTGAATGGCTCCCTGTTCCAGCAGCTGGCACAGTTTCTGCCAGCTGACGGGACCCGCTGGCTGCCCTTCCGGAGAGGCGTAGTAGTAGATGGGATCCGGCGTACTCCTGTTGCCCGTGCCTGCCGGAGACACCTGGGGAGGAAGGAAGTCGCTCAGCCGCCGCCACTGGTTTTCCCCTTTCCGGAGGACGCTGGTGGATTCCCTGACGGCTCCCTGTTTCAGCAGGCGGCGCAGTTCCTGTTTGCTGACGGGGCCGGCCGGCTGGCCGTCTGGAGAAGCGTAATAATATGTTTGATCTGATTCACTCATGATGGCGTTATGGTCTTGTTGCTGGTTAAAAAATCTTTTGAAATCGGCTTCGGAGGTAAAGGGAAGCAGGCGTTTCCGGGATCGCAGGGAAAGGAAAGAGAGACTGGTTCATATCAATTCCATGTTGAGAGTTATTGTGGCAGAGTGATGGTGATGCCGGAAAGTCTGGTCCCTTGCGAGGGCATTCTGTCATTCACCATATACCCTTTGATGGTTCCCGTGTAGGTGTTGCCCTTTTTGTGGGTAAACGTAATGATGGCAGGGCGTGTTTTGTCGGCATCCATCAGTTCGTTAAAGGATCTGGCGCCGGTAATGGTATGGTTCATGAATCTTGCCGCGCCAAATGGTTCGGAATACCCAAAAGAAATGAAAGCGGTATTTCCTTGAGGAACATAGTCTTTTTCCTCCATAAAATAGTCATTTGGCGGCAACGTTTGTTTGAAAACTCTATTTTCTCCTTCCAATTTGTATTCAATGGTAATGGTTGCTCCGGCAATGGATTTGGGGGCATGAACAGCGCTGCCCCCCTCTTTTTTCTTTTCCATGGACAGATCCTGTAGCCGGGATTTCAGATCTTCTTCCTTTATTTTCAGGGCATGGCGCTGTTGTTCGCCTTCCTGCAGGAGACGTTGCATGGTTTTCGTATTTCGTTCCTGTTCAATTATTTGCTGTTTAAATGAATGCTCCTGTTTTTCCAAAGCAGGCATGTCCTGGGAGGCGGAGTCCTGGAGGGAAGCCTGATATTTTTTGATTTCTTCTTCCAGAGAGGATTTTTCTTTTTCCAGATCGGCGGTTTTCTGCCCGGCTTGCCGGAACTGTTCCTGATTCTGCCGGTATGAGGCGAACATCCATCCCGTCAGCCCCAGGGAAAGAACCAGGGTGAGGGGGAATATAAAAATTTTCATGGGAACAGGCATTCTTCAAATTATTTGATGTTTAACGGAACGAGACGGTATCCCGCAGATTCGGCTGGAGATGTTCCGGGGTGGAGTTCCTCCCTCCAATGGATGATTTGTCCGGCGGAATTGGTTTCCCACTTTTCTTTGGCGTATCCCTGGATACTGTGGTTTCTTTGATCGGCGTATTTGTAGATATAAATAAGTTCCACATGGTTGTCTCGGTAAGCCACTTTGAGAAGGCGGTAACTGCGCTGAGGCCATTTCTCCCAGAGTTCCCGGATATTATTCATGACCATTTCGTTAGGAACTTCCCGGTTGTTAGCGTACTGGTAATTGCAATCGGGGGCAAAATGTCTGGAAAGCGCAGAGGCGTTTCCCTGCTTGCGCGCTTTCAGGTAAGCTATGGCGGTTTGACGCAGGCAAGCATCCGTCTCCAGACAGGGAGGATTGATGGGGTGTACCCGGGGGGCTTCCTTACACCGGGCTTTTTCAGCCAGTTTTTGTTTCAGAGCATCTATGCGCTTGTTAGCGGCCGATTGCTCTGCCTGGAGGAGTTTGTATTGTAGGCGGAGCTGTTCCACTTCTTTTTTTTTCTTCTGCAAGGTCACCAGGAGGCGCGCATTTTCTTCCGCTTTCAGGAGCTTGCTTTGGTTGAGCTTTCCTGCATCGTTCTGTTTTTGGAGCAGAAAGGATCTTTTTTCAGACAAATCTGCCGTGTTTTTTCTGAGATGCTCCGCATGCTCTTCCTGCCGGGCCGTCTGTTCCTCCAGAGCTTTGTTTTCTGTGTGTAGATAGAAGCTTGCCCCTGCGCCTGCGGCCAGGATGACAGCTGTTCCAGGAATGAGCCAAGGTAACTGTTTTTTTTGTCTGGGAACGGTGGGTCTGCCCGAGAGTGGCGGCAGGGGCGGTATTCCCGCCGGGGGAGGCAAGGGAATGTCCACGGGCGGAGGAAGCGGTACTTCCGGCAGGGGAGGCAAGGGAATGTCCATGGGCGGAGGAAGTGGGGGGGCTTCCAGGGGAGGCAAGGGGATGTCCATGGGTGGAGGAAGCGGGGTTTCCTCCGGGGGAGGCAAGGGAATATCCACGGGCGGAGGAAGCGGTACTTCCGGCAGGGGCGGCAAATCCGTCCGTGGAACCGGCGTGTTGGCCGGTAAAGGTGGTAGAGGAAGATCCGTGGGGCGCATAGGTCAGAAAATGAAAGGAAATGGAGGATGAAAATCTTCCGACGCCTGGCGTAAGTATTTCAAGGCGATTTCGTGGGGAAGCATGGTTGAAATATCTATTATATGTCTACGCCTTCCCCAAGGCTTTCGTCAATTTTCGGCCCCGTGCCGGGATGGGACTTGACGGAGGCTGTGTTGATGGATTTAACCCGCCTGCCGTTGATATGGGTCAGGTTGAAGGAGAAGGAGCCGCCGCGGAGGTAGGAGCGGTAATCGTTGGCCGCGTGCCATTTGCCGCTGAGGTGGCGGCGGTTTCTGGAGATATTGCCTCTGTAGGCGATGGTGGTTCCGGTGGAATTACCCGCAACCGCCATTTTCGCGCTGAGGTAGGAGTCCCCCAGGGAGGTGAGGTAAAAGGTAATCCTCCGGTCGTCAGCCCTGCCGCCAATGCTTCCGCAGGAGTACGGTTCCGCGGCGGAAGATGACGGGATGCTCAATTTGCCTGAAACGGTGCCGTCCCTGTATTCCTTCAGGGTCAGCATGCGGGCGCCGGTTCTGCTGCTTGTGCCGGAGACGGTACCTCTGTAAGTGTATTCTGCCACAATGGGGGAGCAGGAGATCACCTCCAGCGCCAGCAACGCCGCCGGCAGGGCGTGGATGAACAATGTTTTCACTGATGTAGGGGGGCAGGATGGAAAATCAGGGCTGGAAGACGTTGTCTGATAATGCTTTCCTCAGTTCATAAGAACCGTAATAATCCTTCCGGAACAGAGTTTGTTTCAGAGGCTCTTTCCGGAACAGGATTTTGCCGTATTCCTCCTTGTTCCAGAGCTTCTTCTTTTCTTCATCAGGCATGGATTTTTGCAGTTCTTCGGATTTCTTCCGGAGGTCGGCAAGCTTTCCGGCGTTCTTGTCCGCGCTGTCCCGGTCATTGATGCTTTCCATGAGTTCGATCATTTCTTCCTGCATGTCCAGATACTGTTCCGTATTGCTCTTCTGGCAAGAGACGGCGGCCAGGGCCAGCAGAGCGGCGCAGGCGGCGGCTATTGTTTTTTTCATCATGGTTGTGGATGGGTTATTGGTTGGGGCGGCGCGCCGGGAGCGGGGAGAGGGGGGAGCCGGCGCGCCGCCGGGTGGCTGGGGGTTAGAAGCTGTAGGAGGCGTTGAGGTTGACGCTCTGGTTGGTTTGTCCGCTGCGGACTTCCAGCGTGTACCAGGCGCCTGCCTGCCAGTTCCGGTTGATTTGCCAGCCCAGGCCGGCGCGCGTCATCAGGGCGTGCCTGCCGGGAGCGTGGCCCCGGCCGGTTACGGATTGCCCGGCAGCCTGGGTGCGGGTGTACGAGGCCCTGCGGGCGATGTCCCCTACATAGGCCACGCTCAGCTCCGGCAGCAGGACCTGGCCGTTGCCCAGCCCGCAGACGGATTTAAGGGTGACGCCCACGGGGATGCTCCATGACTGCAGGCCCCCGTTCCCGAAGGAGCGGCTGCCGCCGTTAAAGGTTTCTTCAATGGGGCCCTGGCTTCCGTACATGCAGGTAATTCCGGTGAAGGGGGCCACGGTGAAGGTGTCGCCGGTCCTGACGTTCCAGTCAGCCAGCAGGCCGAAGGCGTAAACGTTGTCATCCCAGCTGGCGCGCCCGGGCGTCTGGCGGGAGCCGCCCACGTGCGTTCTGGCGGTGTGGTCAACGTTGCCGTAGGAGAAGTAGCCGGAGAGGTTCAGCTCCTGGCCCCGGGCAAGTTCCTGGCGGACGTTGCCGTACAGGGCGAACATGAAGGATCTCTGTTTATCGGAGAGCAGGGAGTTGTCGCTCCTGTGCGTTCCGAACATCTGACCGAACGCGGCTCCGACTACGGCGTTTTTGCTTGCGGCTACATCCGCGCCGACGGCATAGCCGCCGCCCTTGTACGAGAAGCCGCTCAGCGTCCCTTCAGAGGACATGGAGGTGAAGTAGCCCAACCCGGCGCCCCACAGGCGGGAGGATCTGACCCCGGCTATTCTGCCCTGTTCATTTGCCGTACGGGCAAAGGAGGCGACGGAGGATACGCTGCTCCAGAGGGTGTCCGCCAGCAACGCGGCGTCCTGGCCCGCCAGGCCGGAGGCAGCGGCTGTGTTCAGTTTGCCGGAGAAGGTAAGGAGCCCTGTTTCCGGATTCCAGTCCAGCACGCCGCCGTTTTCCAGCAGGCCGGTCTCTCCGGTAAGGAGGAGCTGTTGGTTCAGAGCGGCGTCTCCGGCAATTTCCGCCGCCTGGAGCAGGTTCAGCGTAAAGGATTCGGCCCCGGAGGCGATCAGGCCGGAGCCGATATGAACCTCAATGGTTGGCGTTCCTGTAAGGGACAGGTTTCCCACGGTTGCATGGGAGTAGGTTTCCTCTGCGCTCATCCTGGCTCCGGCCGGGGTTGTCCCGTTGACGGAAAACGCCATCCCGGAACCTTCCTCCAGCGTCAGGCCGTTGAAGCTGGCCGCTCCCTGAATGTTCAGGCGGCCTCCCTGCCGGACGGTGACTGAATCGAAAATCCCGCCGCCGGAAAGGGACGCACCCTGCTGCACCAGGATCATGCCGGTGGTCTGGCCGCTGTTGCTCATGTTGCCCAGAAGGGTGATGTTACCTTCAAGGGAACCGGCGTTGCGTAACAGGGCGCCTTCCGCCACGGTGATTTCCTCCGCCGTCAGATTCCCAGTGTTCGCCAGCGCGGACTGGCTGTTCAGGGTGATGTCTGCGACATTCAGGATGTTGTTGTTGGTCACGGAGCCGTCGGAATTGACGGTCAGGGAATTCCCCCGGATGGAACCGTCATTGATAAGAGCGGCGCTGGTTTCTCCGCGGCCGGAGGATGAGCCGACGATGATGCTCGTGCCGTCGTGCCCCAGAGAGGCTGTTTCCTCAATGCCGGCCATGCCGCCGCGGACATTCAGGGAGGCGATGTTGTACGTTTCCCCGCCCAGGTCAACGGCGCCGCTGTTCAGGGAGCCGCCGCTGCTGCCGATGGCGACGCCGCCGGCGCTGCCGCCGTCAACCCCGTCAATGTCGTAGCCGATTTTATTCTTGCCTGTCAGATTGCCCGTCAAAACCAGGGTCTGGCCTTCGTTCATGACCAGCAGGCCGTCCGTGCCTTCCACAAGCACCTGGTTGGTGAGCGGCGTATCCTGGGGGAGGCCGGTCACATCCAGCGTGCCGCCCAGCAGGTGAACCTTTTTGTCCAGGCTGGAGATGGCTTCATTCGTTCCGTAAGGGACGTAAATGTCTTCGTCTCCGGGGGTGGGGGAATCTCCGCCTCCCAGCTTCAGGAGGATGCCCCATTTCCCGTCAGTCAGGTACGCTGCCGTCAACTCTCCGTTTTTCAGGGGCGTGAACGTGTCCTCGCCCCAGGAGTTTGTGGCGGCGTCATAAGTCCCTTCTTTCCAGAGCTGGCATGTCCAGTCTTCCACGGTTCCGCTGAAGTCGCTATCCGCATTGACCCGGAAAAGCGTCAGGGCGCCTTTCCGGTTTTCAAAGGCGCTGTTCAGATTGATGGTGGCGGCGCCGGAAACGGCAAGGGTCCCGGTGACGTCGATTCCCTTGAGATCGAATCCGTCTGCGGAAGATTTGTCCTGAAGGCCTTCCGAGGTAATCCAGATGGAGCTGCCGGCCAGGCCCAGATTCCCGTCCACCGTCAACGCATAACCGTCATTTTGGGGAGTGAGAAGAATCTCCGTCCCCGTCATGGAGACGGACGGCGCTTGCAGGGTTGACCCTGTCCCGCCGTACTGATCCAGGAAGGATCCTTCTTCAAAGACGATGTCGCCGGTGGCGGACAGAGTGTTGCCGTTGCCGGTGAACGTTACGTTGGACTCATTCTGGACTTTGACGGAGTCTCCCGCCGTGACGGAGGAGCCGTGCTGAAGTTCAATCCAGCCTCCGCCGTTCAGAACGGCGTCCCTTCCAATATTCAGCGTTCCCTCGCGGAGAAAGGCATATCCGGATGACTTGAAATCCCTTCCCGCCGTCATGGCTGCCTGACTGATCCGCAGGTTGGCGTCGCTTTCAAACGTGGCGTCACGGTCAATATTCAGAGATCCGCCATTGGAAAGCTCCGTGAGCGTGCCGTTCTTGGCAAGATAATTCCCGCCGCTGTAAGAACTGTTCGCAATCTTCAGAATGGCGTCGTCGCTGATGCGCAGGGTTCCTCTATGAAGGGTAACGCCTTCGTCCTTATTACTTGCCCTGATGGTTGATGTCAGGGATGTTTCCAGGCAGCTCTGGAAGGTTTCCCCGGTCGTGCCCAGCCCCAGCGTCCGGAACACAGCTGTCAAATCTTCCTCCGCGTGAAGGCCGGAAAAGACGATGTCCCCGGCCCCCGTCACATCATTCCCGTCGCTGTCTTTATAGTAGTTCAGGTCTAAGGAGCCAGTAGACACATTGGTGATGGGATCGTAGAAGGTGATGGTTCCTCCTTCCGCCTGGGTGGAAAGCTCAAGATCTCCAGCATGCACGCTGTTGAGCACGGTTCCGGTGAGATTGCCGTTTTCGTCATACTGCTTCACATAGTTGCCCCGGAATTCAACGGTTTCATTGTTGACGATGGAGACGGTTCCTTCGCTGGCACAGATGGCCCCACCTGCGCTTCCTGAGCAGTTGCCCGTGAAGGAGACCAGTTTATTTTCTGTGAAAGAGATGCCTACGCTTGAGTTGGCGCATATGGCTCCCCCCTCTCCTTTAGACGTGTTGTCTTCAAAGGAGATAGTGTCATTTTCTTGAAAGATGATGCGATCATTGCCATTATTGCCAATGGCGCCGCCGTTATTTCCTGAGGAGTTGTTAATGAAAGATAGTACTCCGTTTTTCTGGAACACAGGAATTTGGTTGCTGTTGCCTAACCCGTGCAGGAGAATAGCTCCTCCGTTGCCTGTCGCGGTATTGTTTTGAAAGACGACTTTGGTATTACCACTAATGTCGAACAGGAAGGCATCACCAGTGTAATGAATATTTAGAGAGCCTCCATCCCCATCTGTTGCGTAGTTGTTTTCAAAACAAACTGTTTCGCTGGTGTTGGCAATGCTCAGTTTGGTGGCGCGGATGGCTCCCGCTTCTGAGGCTTGGTTATTTGTGAATATAATTTGATTATTACCGTCAAATGTAAGCTCCCCCCAAGTGAAGATAGCTCCGCCGGATGAGGTATAACCAGTATCAGGTATTGCGGAGTTATACTGAAAAGAGATGTTGTTATTGTTTTGAAAGGTTAATTTATTGTCTGATCGTGCGAGGATAGCTCCGCCTGACACGCCATAGGAGGGGGGAGCTATTGTTGTGTTATTGAGGAATTCTATGTCTTCGTTATTCAGAAAAGTTAAAGATACGTCTTCAAAATGTCTGGAAGAATTGCTAAAAGACAGCGCGTCTGTATAATCTTCAAAATTGTTTGCTGATGACAGGAACGTGCCTGCGACCGGAAGGAGCAGGGAGAGCAAAGCCCGGCGGAGGTTAAGAGGAAGATGAAATTTCATGGTAAACAGATCAATTGGGGGTTATGGAGAGCAGAAAGGGAAAACAGGTGGCGGGGGGACCGCACGCCTTTCAGCGTGCGGCTGTATGGAGACACCGCAGGAGGGATCAGTTGCCTTTGACGGTGGTGGTGTACTTGCTGATGACGCCAAGGATGTTTTCACGTTTGACGTCCACGCTGGAAACCGTGCTGATGCCTCCCTGGGCCTTGGCGGCGGAGATGGAGGAATCGCCCACGGCAACCAGGCCGAGGTAGGAAGTAGCCGTGGCCACCCCGGTGCGGGAACCGGAGGAGCTGGTGACGGCGACGGGATCTGATACGTTGGCATACAGCATTCCCATGGGCCGGTCTGAAAGGCCGCCGCCGCAACTGCAGAGAAGGGCGGAGGAGGAAATCAGAATGAGGAGTTTTTTCATGATTGGATTTCAATTAATTATTTTGGCAGGCCTTCTTTTGATGGGAGATTCCGTGCAGCGTCATGCGACTGCGGATGCCCAAAGAAGAAGACCTGCATTTGCTGATAGCGGATTCGGAATCCGTATAGGAATTCCTGTGTCCTCTTTGTCATCAAACTGTCTGGAAGAGAATTGCTGATATGACGGTGCGGTGAAACGGCATCCATGGAATTGCCGAACCTTTTGATTAATAAACGACTATTTTTACTTGACTACGGATTCCGAAACCGTTGCAAAATAGATGAAATGAAAGAGGAAATTTCAGCAACGGATCATGCGGCGCTGGTCATTTTGAAGAAGACAGGGCTGGATGTAGTGGACGCCGCTCAGCTGGCGCATGAATTGCTGCAGGCCAGCAAGGGGCGCGGCAACCGATGGAAGAGGGCAAGGGAATGCATCCGGCTGGGAGAGGAGGCCCTGGTTGCCAGAGGAAAAACCGTGGCGTTCAGGAAAGCCGTGGATGAGGCCATGGAGGCCCGGCAAGATCGTAGGAAAAGAACCAGGGATGATTTCCGTTATATCAGCCGGCGGTTGTTGAGGTTTTGTCCGGAAATGGCCCGGCGGCCCGTGCGCTTTATCACGCCTCGGGAATGCCGCGCCTGCCTGGAAAAATCATTTGATACCCTCAGGCAGAGGCATAAGGCCCGGTTGGTGCTCAGCGGTATTTTCGGAACGGCTGTGAAACGCGGCTGGTGCACGGAAAACCCGGTGGCGTATGTGGATCTGCCGAGGCTGAAGGAGCATTCCATTCCCGTGCTGTCCCTGGAAGAAATGCGCCGGTTGCTGGCTACGGCGGAAGAGTATGACGGAGGGGCGTGCCTGGCTGCGGTTGGGCTGATGCTGTATGCCGGCATCCGCCCGGAAGAAGTGAGAAGGCTGGATTGGGCACAGATTAATTTAAGGGAGGGAATGGTTTCCCTGAGGGCGCGCCACAGCAAGACGGGAGGAGCCCGCATCGTGACGATCCGGCCGGTTTTGGGAAATCTGCTGGAAAGAGCGGTTGCTATGGGATTTGTGTCGGGAAGCGTATGCCCGCGCAACTGGCCGGCGAAGTGGAGGGAGCTGAGACGGTTGGCCGGGTGGGACGGGAAGGAAAAGAAGTGGCCTGCGGATATGTTAAGGCATACGTTTGCCAGTTATTTTGCCAGGCATTTCAAGAATTTGCATGTATTGCAGATGGAAATGGGGCATTCTTCTTCCGATTTGCTGAGGACCAGGTATTTGAATATGGAAGGCATTACGGAAATGACGGCTGCCGTTTTTTGGGGGAACTGCCATGCGGGGCGTCACACCATTAACAATGGCCGCCCCTGAACAGAAGCGGCCAGCTGTTGACGGGATGATACCGTCCGGCAATTAGAAGTTGGTGCGGAAGGCGATGTTGTAGCTCCATCCGGTAAAGCCTTTCTGCCGGCTGGCGTCCGTGCCGTTGGAATGGGCGTATTCGATGCCCGCCATGATCTTGGCCATGTTCGGGCTGCATTCGAAAATGTAGTAATTGACGCCCAAGTACAGGGCCTGCATGCAGTCGGAAGTTCCGGAATAAGTGGAGTTCTGCGTATAGCGTTTTTCCCATTTTACGGCGTTGCTGCCCGCCGCCATCTGGTAGCGGACCACTCCTTCCCAGTGGGGGGTGAACTTGTAAGACGGCATGACGGTTACGCCGAAGACGTTTTCAGCCCCCGCTTTCATGCCGATGACGTTGAAGCCGGCCATGACTTCGGTCATCAGGGAGAAATCCCCCTCGGAACCTTCCCAGGTCAGGGCTACCACGTCCCTGGCTCCGGTACCCTGGTATTTGGATTTAAAGCCGTAACCGGTCAGTTTTTCATACGCCTTGTTTTGGGCGTCGTCCCCCCACTTGGTGAAATTGTGGGCGTAATCCAGCCACAGACGGCTTTTCTTCAGGAAAACGTCGTTGGACGTGTCATAGCTCAGCGTGCCGGTGATGAAGCAGTTGTCCCGGGAGTTGAAAGCGGGTTCAATGCGGTTGTTGAACGTGCCGGTTCCGGTGCCTCCGTTACCGTTCAGCCAGACGCCTGCGGCCCAGCCGAGCTTGTCCTTTTTGTCGGAATTGTTCACCTGGAATCCGTAATTGGTTTCCGAGCGGAGCTGGTTGACCAGCATGGAGCGTTCGATAGTCAGAATGGCGGAGGAGGACGTTCGGTATTCCCCGGTGATGCGCGGCTTTATTTTGCCGATGGCATAGGTGACGGGGCCTCCCTTGTATTCCAGATTCAGTTCGTAAAGGGAGTAGGTCAGGTCGGAGGTGTCCCATGTGTTGGTTTTCGCATTGTAGTTTTCCAGGCCGTCCATGCCGCCGATGTTCCAGACGTTGTTGAGCTTGAAATTGTTCAGAAACTTCATGTTGAACCCGGCACGGAAGCGGCGCCATTCATCGTTGAAGCGGCGGCCGTTGCCTTCCTTTTCACCCATGACGCGGCCTTCGCCGTTCGGATCAATCCAGTCCAGGCCGTACTGCATGCGGAGGGAAACGTTGAATTCCTGGATGTAAGGATTCTTATGGTCCCGTTCCGAGTTGAACCACTTGAAACGGTCGCCGAGCCATTTGCAGGCGGAAAAGTTGTCGCGGGCCGGCAGGGAGTTTCCGGTAGAGGGCGCGGCAGCGGCAAAGGCGGAGGCTCCGAGAGTCATGAGGCCGATGACGGGGAGAGTATAGGTCTTCATTTGTTTTCTATGGTTGGTTTGTCTGTGAGAAGGTCTTCCGGGGAAGGTTCTTCCTCACGGAGACGGCTTCTGTCTATCAAACCAGCCACAGGAGTGTCCAAGGCTTAAGGGTGACAAAATAGCCACCCGTCCCCCTTTGGCGGTTACAAGGTCATGCGGAGCCATGCCCTGGCGTCCAGGGCGTCTGCGGCGGCGGCCACTTCCGCCTTTCTCTTGCTGGCCCCGGAGCCGGCTCCAATGGCGTGACCATGCCAGAAAACGCGGGATTCAAAACGGTTTTCGGCGTCTCTCGGCCCTTTTTCTTCCGTTTCATAGGAAGGAGTTTCGGGCAGGATGTCCTGAAGGATAGCCTGGAGTTCCCCCTTGGGGTTGATTTCCTTGGGATGGCTAGCCGCGGAATCCAGAGCTTCATGGAGGACGCGCAGGGCTACAGCCTTGGCCGTTTCATAGTCGGAATCCAGGGACATGGCTCCGAAGACGGATTCAAATGTGTTGGCGATGATGGAATTTTTGCCCCGTCCGCCGGCCCGTTCTTCCCCTTTTCCCAGGGCAATGTGTTTATCCAGCCCCAGGATAAAGCCGTATTTGCCCAGATTGGCGCGGCTGACGGTCCGGGCGCGCAGCTGGGTCAGTTCCCCTTCCGGGGATTGGGGCATGTGGTGGTAAAGGTACTGTGTGACGGCCAGCTGCAGGATGGCGTCTCCCAGGAATTCCAGCCGTTCATACGCCCGGCGCGTTTCCGGCTTGCTGTCCGTGCTGGGGTGGGTAAGGGCCTGAACGAGCAGATCCGGATTGTTGAAACGGTAACCCAGCTTGTCTTCCAGCGCGGTGTGGTTCATCCCGGAAATGCTAGGGCCGCCGTTCCGGAAATGCAACTCCAAACGGAGGGAGCTTCCCGGCGGGGACGGAATTTGTTTTCCCGCGTCATCCCGGCCTCTCCACAGCTTTGACATATGGGAGGAGGGGTGTAGGATAGTTTGCGAACGAACGTTGGAGACGATGATGAAAAAGATTGAACCAAAGGAGATTCAGGATAATGCCGTACAATTGATCGGGGACGATTGGATGCTGGTGACGGCGGGTTCTCCGGAGCATTTCAACATGATGACGGCCAGTTGGGGCGGTTTGGGGTTCATGTGGAAGAAGCCTGTGGCGTTTGTAGTTATCCGCCCCCAGCGCCATACCTTCCGTTTTATTGAGTCCGGGGACGAGCTGACGCTTTCCTTTTTCAGCCATGAGTACCATAAGGCTCTGACCGTGTGCGGAACAACGAGCGGACGGGATACGGACAAGGTGGCCGCTTCCGGCCTGACGCCATACGTGACGGAGAACGGCAATGTAAGTTTTACGGAAGCGCGCCTGGTGCTGGAGTGCCGCAAGCTGTACGCGGAGCCTCTTAACCCGGAAGCTTTTCTGGATAAATCTATTGTGCCGGAGTGGTATGCCGCCGGGGATTTCCATAAGATGTATATTGTGGAAATCCTGAACGTATGGGGGAAGGAATAGCGCCCCGGAAATGCCGCAGGCGGACGCCTGTCCGTTGTTTCTGTCCGCGCTTTTTCAGAGGGGGGCAAGGGCGCCATCCTCCAGCCGGAAGGCTGGCAGGGGGCACGGAGCATTGTGCAGCCAGTCCAGATGGGTGGTGGTGATGAGGCTCTGCGCGTCCGCTGGAAGCGACTGCAGAAAGGCTATCCGGCGCGAGGGGTCCAGCTCCCCGAAGACATCGTCAATCAGGTGGATGGGCGTATGTCCCGTTTCTTCCGTCAGGAGGGAGGACTGCGCCAGCTTCATGGAGATGGCGGTGGTGCGCTGCTGCCCTTCGGAGGCGAATTGAGCGGCGTTTCTGCCGTTCAGCGTGATGTCCAGGTCATCCCGGTGGGGGCCGTTCTGGGTTTGCCCGTACCGGATGTCCCGGTCCATGGAGGCGCACAGCCGTTCATACAGGTCTCCTTCCTCCGAGGCACGGTAAGCGATGGAGACCTGTTCCTGCCTTCCGCCGATATTGCGGTAGGCCAGGGCGATATGGGGCGCCAGAAGCGCCAGCAGATTGGCGCGCAGGTTTCTCAGTTCCGTGCCGTGCAGGGCCAGCTGTCGCGTGTAGGCGTCCAGCTGGAGTTTGTCCCGGTGCCTGTGCTTGAGCAGGTAATTGCGCGTTTTCAGCGCCCGGCGGTAGCTGAACAGGGCCAGTCTGTAGCCTGGATGCCACTGGCTGCCCAGAAAGTCCATGTATTTCCGGCGGGCGTCCGCGCCGGCATGCACCAGGGAAAGGTCGTCATTCCCCATCCATACCACGGGATAGCTGTCCGCCAGGTAGCTGCGCTGGTCTTTACGAGGCTCTCCGTTGACGCGGAGGTCCGGAGCGTCCGGCGCCCACAGGATGCGCCGGATTTGCCCCGGAAGTTCTCCGCGGATGCCAAAGGATTGTTTTCCGTGGGAGACCAGCGGCCCGGTCCGGGCCGTGCGCGGGGATTGCAGGCGCAGCAGGAAGCAAACGGCCTCCAGCAGGCTGGTTTTTCCCCGGGCGTTGTTTCCCAGGATGATGGCCCCCTGCTGCGGAATCTGCCAGGAGAAGCTTCCGTAGCAACGGAAGTCCATTAATTTCAGCCTGGAGATCATGGGGCCGGGAAAGGGGTTATTCCGCAGGGAGGGAGCGGATGGCGTCCATGATTTTGTCCGTCAGGTGCTGGTATGCATCTTTTCCTTTGGCGTTGAGTTCCGCCGGCGTGAAGGGGATGGGGTCTCCCACCGTGACCGTGACGGGGCGGAGCCTGGGAAACCGGGCGCCGATGGGAAAGGCTTCATACGCACCGCTGATGCGCAGGGGCTGCACGGGAACTTTCGTTTTGCTCAGGATGAGGCCGATCCCGCCCATGCCGTCATGGATTTCACCATCCGGCGTGCGGGAGCCTTCCGGAAACACGAGTACGCGCTTGCCGGATTTCAGCAGGCGTATCACGTGCTTGAGGCTGGCGGCATCCGGGTTTTCCTGGTCAATGGGGATAGCCTGGCAGAGGGGCAGGGCCCATTTGAAAATGCCCTGGAACAGCGTCTTGCGTGCGAAAAAATAGATGCCGTCCTCATAGGAAATGCCCAGCATGGGCGGATCCAGAAAGCTCTGGTGATTGCTGACGATGAGCACGGGGCCGTCTTCGATGAGTTTTTCCCGGTTGACGACTTTCCAGGAGAAGAAGGCTTTGGAAATGCTTTTGAAGAGCGTGTAGAAAACCCAGTAGAAAGAGTTCATCTGGAGGAGAGTTTTTGTTGGATGTTGTCGGTGATGAAACGGACGACCTGGTCAATCGTCATGTCTGACGTATCCACCAGAAGAGCGTCAGGCGCCTGCGCCAGCGGGGCGGTGGCGCGGGAGGAATCCTTGCGGTCCCGTTCCGCGATGGAGTCCGTTAGTCCTTCCGCGGCGCGGCGCGCGGCCCTCACTTCCTCGGAGGCGGTGACGAAGTACTTGAACGGCGTATCCGGAAAAACCACGGTGCCTATGTCCCTGCCTTCCATCACGACGGGTTCCCGGCGGTTATATTCCCGCTGCCGTTCCACCAGCAGGGCGCGTACTTCCGGGATGGCCGCAATGGTGGAAACGTGGTCGTTGACCTGCCGGCTCGTGAGTTCTTCGCCCAGCACATGCTGTCCGCACAGAACTACGGATCGGCTGCCGTCCTTGCCGAAGGAGAGGGGCACGGACGGCAGGGATTCCAGCACGGCCGTCGTGTCTGCAGGGTTGATGCCCTGTTCCAGCATGTACCAGGTAACGGCCCGGTACATGGCCCCGGTGTTGATGAACGTATAGCCGAGGCGGTCCGCGATGAGCTTGGCGACGGTGGATTTTCCGGAGGCGGCGGGGCCGTCAATGGCGATGGCTGGATGCATGAGTGTCTTCTGAGTTGGAAATGGGGGCTAAAGCCGTTTGAATTGTAGCTTTGAGCCCTGTGGAAATCAAGACTGCGTTCCGAAGGGCGTTGCAAAAAGAGTTTCACTTTTTCCCGTAAATCCGTTATACAGCGGGGCATGGCCCAGCTCAAACACCCGAAGATGGTGGACATCAGAGACATTTTGGACGAGAATACGCGTCTGCCTGCTCTGGTGGCCGCGTCCGCCGAAAAGCTGCTGGGCCTGGAACGCCTGAACAAGGCGTACGACAAGATCGTGCGCGACAAGGAATCCGGTTCTCAGGAAAATTTCTTTCAGCTTGCCTCCAGGCATTTGAATCTGAAGCTTCAGCTGCGCCCGGGGGATCTGGAAAATATTCCTAAGAAAGGGCCTGTCGTCGTCGTTGCCAATCATCCGCACGGCTTGTCGGACGGCATTATGTTCGGGGAGCTGCTTACCCGCGTAAGGGAGGATGTCCGCATCCTGGTCAACGAGCAACTTTCCCTGTGCGGGGAGCTGGATCCCTGGCTCATCAAGGTGGACGTGTATGAGGATGAGAACGCCCGGCGCAAAAACCTTTCCGGCATGCGCAAGATGATTTCCTGGCTGCGTCAGGGCGGGGTTCTGGGCATTTTCCCCGCCGGCACGGTCTCCAGTTTTTCCCTGGCCCACAAAAGGGTGACGGACGATCCCTGGAACGCGAATATCGCCGCCATTATCCGCATGACGAAAGCGACGGTGGTGCCCGTATATTTCCCGGGGCGCAACAGCCTGTTGTTCCAGGGCATTTCCCTGATCAACCGCAAGGCGCGCGTGGCGTTCCTTCCCCGTGAAGTGGGTCGGGACGGCCGCCGGACACACCGCATTGTGGTAGGCAAGCCCATTCCGTTCAGCCAGCTTGGACAATATGATTCCGATGAAGCCATCGTCTCCCATCTGCGCCTGCGCACCTATTTGCTGGGCAAAAGTTATGAAAAAAGCCGCCGCCCCCATGTGCACAAAAAGGACCGGAAGGCGAAGATGGCCGCGCTGACCTCCCCCGTTTCCGTGCAGGATATGCAGGCGGAAATCGACGCGCTGCCCCCGGAGTGTCTGCATGCCCGTCAGGAAAATGGAGATTGGGACGTGTACGTGGCGGATGCCCTGCAAATCCCCAATATCCTTATTGAAATAGGGCGTTTGCGGGAATATACTTTCCGCCAGGTAGGGGAAGGTTCCGGCAACGCCTGCGACCTGGATACATACGACAACCATTACAAGCACCTGTTCCTGTGGGACAGAACGCACCAGAAAATTGTGGGCGCCTACCGCATGGGGGAAACGGACAAAATCCTTGCCCGCTACGGTGTGAAAGGGCTGTACAACGGGGAATACTTTTCCTTTTCCCCTGCCGCTCTGCGGGTGCTGGACCGCTCTCTGGAAATGGGGCGCGCCTTCATTGTTCCGGAATACCAGAAGAGGCCGCTGGCTCTCGGTTTCATTTGGGAGGGCATCGGCCAGTTCATGGCCCGCAACCACCATTACCGCTACCTGTTCGGCACGGTCAGCATTTCCCGGGATTACACCAACCTTTCCCGCGCCCTCATCGTCTCCTATCTGAAGGCGCATGAAATGGAGCCCGTGCTGGTGAATGAGGTGAGGGCCTACAATCCGCCCCGTAAAGCGGACCTGAAGAGGTCAGAATCATGCATCCTCCCTCTGGGGCTGGCAGATGCCCAGGGGCTGTCCCAATTGGTCGCTGATATAGAAGAGGATGGCAAGGGCATTCCCGTATTGCTCCGCCAATATCTGAAATTGAACGGCAAAATTCTTTCCTTCAGCGTGGATAAGCATTTTGGCGACGTATTGGACTGCCTGATCCTGGTGGACATTTTCAAAACGCCGGAGCGTTCCATCAAGCGTTATCTGGGCAAAGACGCGTATGAACAGCTCCTGCCTTACATGCAGCGGGAGAAAGAGGAGGAAAAGGCGGCGGAATAATTCCGCAGGCGTTTTGCGTCGCTCAGCCCCCGGTTCTTAACGGGTTAGCTGAAGTGCCTGTAACCTGGGGGAAGGGCGGAGGCCGTTTCCGCAGTCATCTCCCCGATGACGGTGAGAGGCGTTTCCGGAAAATGCTCCGCGGCCAGTCGTGCCGCCCGTTCTCGGTCGCCGGGACGGAAGGTCACCAGCAATTCGTAATCCTCCCCATCCCCTACAGCTTGGGCTACAGTAAACCCCGGGCGCACGGGAAGAAGCTCTTCATGAATACGGAACCCAAGCCCGGAGGCGGCCGCCAGCCGGGGGAGGTCGGTTCCCAGCCCGTCGGAAAGATCCATCATGGAGGTGGCTACGCCGGAGGCGGCCAGGATGCATCCTTCCCTGACACGCGGCGTGAAGGAAAGATGGTGGCCGGTGGGGAAGCTGCCGCCGAGCGTTCCCGTTACGGCAATCAGATCCCCCGCCCGCGCCGTGCTGCGCAGTACGGCTTTGCCTTCCTCCACTTCTCCGGTCAGCGCCACGTTGATGATGAGTCCGTCCGCGGGCAGGCCGGAGCTTTCCCCCCCGGCGATGCTGATGCCGAACTGCCGTGCCAGCCGCCCCATGCCGCGGTAAATTCCTTCCACCTGGGAGATGGGGCGGTCTGCGTGCACGAACAGGGTCACCAGTGCGTGAAGGGGCGTGCCGCCCATGGCCCCTATGTCTGAAACGGCCCGTGCCAGCGCCTTCCTCCCGATCAGTTCCGGGTCCGTTCCGGGCAGGAAATGCATGCCTTCCACCACGCAGTCCGTTTTCAGGAGCAGCTGGCGGTTTCCTGACCCCCGGATTATGGCGCAATCGTCTCCCGGCCCCGTCTCCAGGGACGGATTGGAAGGCATCAGGGGCAGGAGGCGGGCTACCAGCGCATCCTCTCCCGTCTGCCGGATGCTGGGCTCAGGTTCCATACGGAAGAAGGATGCCGGGATACAGAATGTTGATGAGAGTGGCGGTGTTGAAAATGCAATGGGCGATGATGGGCGTCCAGATGCTGCCCGTGTATTCGTACAGCAGCACCAGTACGGCTCCGAAGATTGCCAGGGGGATGAACGGAACCAGGCTGACGTGGATGATGCCGAAGAGGAGGGAGGTGGTGATCAGGGCAAACCAGACGCCCGTGTATTTTTTCATGATCGGGTACAGATAACCGCGGAAAATAAGTTCCTCCACCAGAGGGGCGGCGATGGCGGCGCTGAAGCAGATAACCGTGATCAGGGGAATGTCGCTGGAGTGCCTCAGCACGGAAACAATGGATTGTTCGGCCGGGGCGTTGGTGGCGTGTTCAATCCACTGGAACAGGCCCGCCTTGTCCAGCAGGAAGTGGATGGCCAGCACCAGCAGATAACCTGCCGCCGGAGCGTAGAGGAGGACTTTCAGGGAATGTTTTTTCAATCCCAGCGCCTCCATCCGGCCCGTATGGAACATGCGCACCAGCAGGACGAAGGCCAGAATGAGATTCAGGCAGGTTCCGTTGAAAACCTTGTAGCTGTCCAGCTCCATGTTGGTTGTGCTGGGCGGAGCGGAAGCCCCCGGAGGCGTGGCTGCCGCCAACAGGGCCCCCAGGCTGAAGTAAAGCACAATGATGCCGCACATGGCGATGTCCAGCATGTCCAGATGGCCTACGGGAATACGCCATTTCAGCGGATGCCGGGTATCAGGCGCATGATTCCGGCGGAATATGTTTACCGCCACGGCGAGGAACATGACGGTAATCAGGATGGAAGAGAACAGGGTAATGAGCTGGTCCGTTAATTCATTCATGGAATAGGCATGTGTGGAATGGGCCGCCCTTCCAGAGTACCGCGCCGGAAGAAAAGCTCCTGTCTCTTTAGTGGAAACACGGTGATTTTCCAGCAGAAAATGAGCTATCTCCCCTCATTCCGCAAAAAAAATCATCAGGAAAGGGAATGAATACTTTTCAAGGAAAAGCGGGTATGCTACGTTTCCAACGGATTATCGCCATGAATATTCAACCCAAAATCACCCCTGTGCTGGACCCCGGCTTCGTGCCGGCCGTTCTTTGGAATCAAGCTTTTGAGGCCAAAGCCGCCGCCGATCCCGCTTCTCATCAAGTGGATATCGCTCTGACCCGCAATGACGGGACCTGTTTCCGCTGGTCCGGCAAGCTTCTTCCCCATACCGGAGAAAACATTGCCCTGAATGAGACCTATGTGGAGCGCATTGTGAAATTCCTGCTGTGGCAGAAGGGTGGCAATATCATCCTCGTCGCCGGGGATGACGCTATTGCGGACATGCTGGCCTCCCGCTATTGCAAGGGCGGTATCCGCGAATTCGACTGGGATTTCATCGGCAAGAAGATTTACGGCTCCCCGATTGAAGTGAAAAAGGTTTCCGTGGAAGAACTTCCCGAGGAATACTCCGGCTCCATGACACTGGGCCGCAACCTGGACGGCTGCCGCATCGGTTTTGACCTGGGCGGTTCCGACCGCAAATGCGCCGCCGTGGTGAATGGGGAAGTGGTTTATTCCGAGGAAGTGGTCTGGGACCCTTACTTCCAGAAGGACCCCCAGTATCACATTGACGGAATTCAGGATTCTCTGGAACGCGCCGCCGCTCATCTCCCCCGGGTGGACGCCATCGGCGGATCCTCCGCCGGCGTGATCATCAACAGTGAAGTACGCACCTCCTCCCTGTTCCGCGGCGTCAGCCAGGAAGACATTGAAAAGACTCTCGGCAAGGTATTCCGCACCCTCCAGAAGGAAAAATGGAACAACATTCCCTTTGAAGTGGTGAATGACGGTGAAGTCACCGCCCTCGCAGGGGCCATGGGCATGAACGATAACGCCGTTCTCGGCGTGGCCATGGGCACCTCCGAGGCCGCCGGCTACGTGGATCCGGAAGGCCACATCAAGCCCTGGCTGAATGAACTGGCTTTCGCCCCTGTGGACTACTCGGAGGAAGGCGGAGTGGACGAATGGTCCAAGGATATGGGCGTAGGCGCCCTTTACTTCTCCCAGCAGGCTGTGGCCCGCCTGGCCCCCCGCGCCGGTTTCCAGTTTGAAGGAATGCCCTTCCCGGAACAGCTTAAAAAGGTTCAGGCCGCCATGGCGGAAGGCGACGAACGCGCCCGCAAGATTTATGAAACCATCGGCGTGCACTTCGGCTATGCCATTGCCCATTACGCCAGGTTCTATGATATCCGCAACCTGCTCTTCTTGGGCCGTGTGGCTTCCGGGGACGGCGGCCAGATCATCATTGACAAGGCGGAAGAAGTGCTGCGCACCGAATTCCCCGAGCTGAAGATTCAGCTCCGCGTGCCGGATGAAAAGACCAAGCGCCACGGACAGGCCGTAGCCGCTGCTTCCCTTCCGGCTCTCTCCTGACGGGATTAATCAAATTTGCGGGAGGGGCCCTGGCTGGGGTCCCTCCCTGCTCATATTCGGAGGGGGGACGGACAAACAGCGCCGTTTTTCCTCCTTCCTTTTTTCTGATTCCCGTTCCGTCGCCCTGCGTTCATGATTCCCCAGCAAGAAAACATCGTCAATTGCCCGGCGTGCGGACAGCCCATGGATGTTTCCCAGCTGCCTCCGTACGCCAACGCCATTTGCCCGGGCTGCCAGGCGCTGACGCGTGTAAAAACGCGCATGGGGCCTTATCGTATTACCGGAAAACTGGGAAAAGGCGGCATGAGCGTGGTGTTCCGGGCGGAGGATGCCGTTCTGGGGCGGGAAGTGGCCCTGAAAGTGCTGAATGATACTTATGCCGGGGATGCCCTGCGCTGCGAACGTTTTGAACGGGAGGCCCGGATCATGGCGCGGGTTTCCCATGAAAACCTGGTGCAGCTCTATGCCGTCGGACGTGACCAGGGCCTTTTTTACATTGCCATGGAGCTGGTGGAGGGCAATGGCCTGGATGCCCTGATTGCTGCGGAGGAACGTGTGCCGGAAGACAGGGTGCTGCGCCTGACGCTGGATATCGTGCGCGGGCTGGACGCCGCATGGAATGCGGGCCTCATGCACAGGGATATCAAGCCCGCCAACGTTCTTTTGTCTCCCGACGGAGCCACCAAAATCGTGGATTTCGGCCTGTCCCTGCTTCATAGTGAATCCGACATGGAGCGGGAAATATGGGTGACTCCTTATTACGCCGCGCCGGAAACGCTGTTGCGAGGAGAGGAGGACTTCCGTACGGACATGTACGCTTTGGGGGCTACCATGTACCATTTGCTGGCAGGTGCGCCTCCCCGTGTGGACGCTTCCCAGTCTTCCGATATTCTTCTGGAGAACAAGAAAAATCTCCCTCGCCTGGAGCAGGTGGTGAACGACGTTTCTCCAATGACCTGTTTCATTGTGGACAGGCTGATGGCTTTTGACAGGGAAGACAGGTTTTCTTCCTATCCCGAATTGATGGATGCCGTGGCACAGGCGCAGGAGGAATACGCCCGGGCCATGCAGGAATCCGGTCTCACCTGGGCGGAACGGCGCGCGGTGGAGGCCCGGCGTGCACGGCGCAGGAAATGCCGCATCATCGTTGCCTCCTCCATTGCTTCCGTAGTGGCGCTGGCGTTGGGCGTTTGGGGATGGACGAAATGGCGGGAGGAGGGAGCTCCTGCTCCCGCAACTCCGCCTTCGCCCATTTCTCCTGCGGCGGAAGCAGCCCTGGAAGACAGGGGGGCGGCGGAATCGCGGCTGGAGCGCAGCATCCGCTTCGGCAAACTGTTTAACGAAGCCCAGGAATCCCTGAACCGGGGGGATCTGGTGAAAGCCGCCGCCATGTTCGGCGATTTGGCGGCTCAGCCGGACTGCCCCCTGTCCACATCCCTTTGGGCCGGTTTGAACCAGGTTCTGTGCATGTGGGTGCGCGGTCAGTTCCCGGAAGGGGTGGAGCGTCTGGAAGAACTGGGCAGAAAAATGGAAGCCTGCGGGGACCCTGAGGAACTGGAACGTTCCAGGGATATTGGCAACCTGGTCATGTACCTGAGCTCCGCGGACTGGTCTTCCCGGATGCCGGGGCTGCGCTCCAATTCTGACCTGGCCGTGCATTATTATGTGGGCATGGCGCTGAAATCCTGGTACTTTGCCGGGAGATGGACGGAATACGGCGGCTTTCTGGACCGGGTGGCCGCTGATGCGGCGGATGACCGGGACAGGAACGTCCGTGAGCTGGCTTCCGCGTGGCTCAGCAACCTGGAGAAGTATACGGACCAGTACGCGCGCTTGAAACGTCTTCAGGACATGCCGGAAAAAACGGTGGCTGAAGTAGAGGCCAAACGGTCCGCGGCGGATTTCCTGCGGGAACAGATGGTCAGCGGGGAAGTTCCTTCCATGTCTCCGGCTTATGCCGCGCTGGAAGGAATACTGGATCATTTGAGGATGCAGTACCAGGCTGCGCGGGACTGGGAGGCTGCGGAAGCCGTGAAGGCGTCTGAAAGGAAAAAGGCGGAAGAGAGGCAAAAAAAACTGGAGGAGGAAAAGAGGAGGGAAATTCTGCTGGCCGCCCAATCCAGAAGTTATGAAGACGTCTGCCGGGAAGGGGAGGGCATCATGAAGGAAACCGGTGATTATGAGAAAGTTTCCACTGTTTATGGAGAGGCGGAAAAAGTCATTTCCTCTCCTGCGGTGAAAGCCCGCCTGGCCATGCGCCGGGAAATGACGGACCAGATGCTTCCGTTGTTCTCCCGCATGGAGAGACTTTTGCCCGCACTGCTGGAAAAGAAACCGGGGAAAACTCTGGTGCTCAGAGATGGCTCCAGGGTGCGCCTGAAAGGAATGAAGGGGCATCTGCTGACCGTGGAGCCTCAGGACAGCCGGGAAGGAAGCGGTGCGTACCAGGTCAGTTGGAACGAGCTTCCGTTCAACTCCCTGCATGCTCTGGCGCGGGAATGCCGCCAGAAGCAGCCTGCGGAATTTTCTTCCCTGGCGGATACGTATTCCAAGCCTTTGCTTATTTTTGGCAGGCTGACGGGAACCATTTCCGCCGCACAGCAGGAAAAAGCATTACTTCAGATGGACCGCTCTTTCATTGAAAAATGGAATTTATGGATGAACAGTCTGGAGGCGGAGGAAGGGCTGCCGGGAGACGATGGAAAATCAAGTTGATTCAGGAAGGGAATAAAGTCCCTTGAAAGGCGGCGGATTGCTGCCGCCGGCAGGTTTCTGCCCCCGCCGCGTGCTTTGCCGGCTGCCCACGGGCCGAAAAAGGGAAAACCGTCCGGGCAAATGCCTTTGTTCCGGATTTGGAGAAAAGTAATGGTGATGAAGTAAAATTTGCTTGCCTAGGGTACTTCGTGCGGGTCTCATAGCCGCATGAGACTGATCAGCTTTCTGACGCTGGCATGCGTGGCCGGCTTCCTCTCTTCATGCAGTTGTGATTGTCATAAGCCCGCGGACTTCGCTCTGAAGGATTACCAGCCTACCTCCAGCAAGCAATTCCGTTAAGTTCCCTATATGTTTGAAATCCGCGAAAAACCGGAAATGGTGGAACGGGCCATGCTCGTTTCCATTTACTTCGATCCCTCCGAGGCTGGGGAAAAACAGGCCATGCTGGATGAGCTGGAAGACCTTGTCTCCAATCTCGGCATCGGCATCGCAGGGAAGCACCTCATCAAGTCCAGGGACATGCACGCCAAATTCCTGTGCGGCACCGGAAAGGCGCAGGAAGTGAAGCAGCTGGCGCTGGATTGCCGGGCGGATTGCGTTGTTTTTGACAATATGCTCTCCCCTTCCCAGCAGAGGGAATGGGAACGGCTTGTTGACGAATGCGTCATTGACCGTGAAGAGGTCATTCTGGACATCTTTGCCAGGCGCGCCCGGACACGGGAAGCTACCCTGCAGGTGGAACTGGCCCGCATGCAGTATTCCCTGCCGCGCATGGCCCGCATGTGGAACCACCTGGACCGCCAGGGCGGGGGCTCCGGCGGCGGCAAGGGAGGCGGCGGAGCCGCCAGGGGGGAAGGTGAAAAGCAGATTGAAGTGGACCGTCGTCTGGCGCGCGCCAGAATTGAGGCTATTCAAAGGGAACTGGTCCTGGTGACCCGTCAGCGCGCCACGCAGCGCAAGGAACGGGAGCGCCAGGCTGTCGCCACGGCCGCCATTGTAGGTTATACCAATGCCGGAAAATCCTCCCTCCTGTCCCTGGTGTCCGGGTCTGAAGTCATGGCCAGGGATATGCTTTTTTCCACGCTGGACACCACAACGCGGAAGATAGAGCTTCCCCATGGGCAGCCGCTGCTGCTGACGGATACCGTGGGCTTCATCCGCAACCTTCCGCACCGTCTGGTGGAAGCGTTCAAGTCCACGCTGGAGGAAGCCGTTCTGGCGGATTTCCTGATTCAGGTGGTGGACGCTTCCGATCCGGAAGCCGTGCGCCATTATGAAACGACTCTGGAGGTTCTCAATGAACTGGGTGCGGGTGACAAGCCCATGATCGTGGTTCTAAACAAGGTGGACCTGGTGCCGGAAGAACGGCGCGGGGCCCTGGAAACGCTGCTGGCGCCTCATTTCAGCGGCAGGGTGGTTCCCATGTCCGTGAAAGAAGGGAATGGTGAGGGAGACCTGCTGAATGCCTGCGTGGAAATGCTGGAAAGCCGTGTCCGGCGCGCCCGGTTCCTGATTCCCTATACCCGCAGCGACCTGGTGGCCGCCATGCATAGTGAAGGCAAGGTTTTCTCTACGGAATATGTAGAGGAAGGGACCTTGCTGGAAGCCGTGCTTCCTGTGGCCTTTTACAATAAACTGGAATCGTTCCTGGCAGACAGGTAATCCCCAGTTCCTGAAGCCTGGGGCTTTGCCTTGCGTTCCAAAGGCCGTTTCGGGGCGGGAAACGTTTTTTCTTCCGGAGACAGTATCCGGATTCCTGGACGGGTCAAACCCGGTATCCCAGGCCGTTCAGACATTTCATCACATCCCTGACAGGCAGTCCGACGACGTTGTCCGTATCCCCGCGCACGGAGGAAATAATCATCTCCCCGTGTTCCTGGAACGCGTAAGAGCCGGCCTTGTCCATCACGTCCACCAGTTCCATGTAATGGCGGATGTCTTTTTCCGTCAGCTTCCGGAACGTTACTTCCGTCAGCACGGCCAGGTTTTTCATGCCCAGCGGGGAACGGATGGCAACCGCCGTGCAGACATGGTGGGTGCGTCCGGAGAGCTTCCGGAGCATGGACCGGGCTTCTTCTTCATCTTCCGGCTTGCCAAGAGGGAAGCCTTCCAGAAAAACGAGCGTATCCGCGCCGATGACGGTGGAATCCGGATGTTCCCGGAACACGGCTTCCGCCTTGGCGGCGGCATTGTGCAGGCAGAGTTCCTGCGGGGGCATGGAAGCCTCTTTCAGTTCTTCCGTGCCCCGGACAATAATGGAAAAAGGAATGCCGGTTTTCTCCAGCAATTCACGCCGCCGGGGCGATTGGGAGGCCAGGATGACGGGCGGAATCATGGGAGAAAAAAGCGGTCATGAAAAACAGGGAGCCGATTTTTCTCAAGCTCCCTGGATGATGGGCTGTCAATGATTGCCTGTCAACTGTCTGCTTCCCATGATCCTCTGGAAAGCCTCGGGGGAAATTTCCCGAATGGACCTGATAATGTTTTTGGAAAAGGCGCTCATGCGTTTCCGGATGGTTTCCCGGTCTTCCGCTGTATCAAATTCCATGCCCACCAGGGCGCGGCCTACGCGTTCCCCGGTGTAGGTATAGTTGAAATAACAGAGGGAAGCCAGATCCGCGATGCGTTCCATGAAGTCAAGGAAGGCGCCGGCGCGTTCCGGAAATTCAATGTGGACGAACAGGGGGTGTTGACACAGTTCCGGCTGGTAGTGAATCATGCGGAAGCGCACGTCGTCGTCCTCGCTGATGTCTTCGAATTCGATTCCTTTCTTTTTCAGTGTCGTGCGGATGGTATCCAGGTCTTCATCGGAAGCGGCAATGCCGAACACGGGGTGCTGGGTGTTTCCCTCCGTTTTGCCGTATTGCACATCCACCAGCGTCGTATCCTGCGGAATGTGGCGCAGGTATTTAAGCACCTGTCCGCGCTTGGAATCCATGGAAATGCGCAGATAGCGCGTTTCATGGTTGCCGATGCCCGCCTGCCGGGCAATCTGGGTAAGGTGGGTGAAATCCATATTGGCTCCGGAAATGACCACGAAACTCTTTTCCTCCGGCTTTACTTCGCCCCGGTTCCATTGTTTCAGGAATCCTGCCAGGCTCATGGCTCCGGATGGTTCCGGTACGACGCGGGAGGATTCCCACATGGCCCGGATGGCCTGGCAGACCTCATTATTGGTCACGGTCACGAACTCGTCAACCAGTTCCCGGCAAAGGGGATAGGTTAATTCTCCGGGGATGTGGACGGCCGTGCCGTCGCAGAAGACATCCACGTAATCCAGATTCACCCGGCGTCCCTGCTCAATGGAAGTTTTCATGGACGCCTGGTCGATGCCTTCCACACCGATGACCTTGATGTGGGGCCAGAATTTTTTCAGCCAGCACGCCACGGATGCGGCCAGGCCGCCGCCGCCGATGGCGACGTACGCGCGGTCAAAAGGGCCTTCTCCGCTCATCACCACTTCGTCCGCCAGCGTTCCCTGTCCGGCCATGGTCACCAGGTCGTCATAAGGATGGACAAAAGTGCAGCCGTGGGTTTCCGTGTATTCATGGGCGGCTGCGGCCGTCTCGTCATAGCAGTCCCCATGGAGCATGATCTTCACATGCCTGCCGCCGTGGCGGCGCACTTCCGTCTGCTTCACTTCCGGCGTGGAGCGCGGCATGAAAATGGTGGCATGGCAGTTCAGCACTCTGGCCGCCAGTGCCACGCCCTGGGCGTGATTGCCGGCGGAAGCCGCCACAATGCCTTTGTCACGGGCTTCCTGGCTCAATGCGGCCATGCAATTAAACGCTCCGCGCCACTTATAAGCCCGGATGGGCCCCAGATCCTCCCTTTTGGCGTATACCGGGGCCTTGATGCCCGGCAGATTCAATCGCTGGAGAGGAGTCGGTTCGCCAACGGTGTAGACGCGCTGGCGGGCTTGCAGTATTTCCTCGGAAAGACGGTCCGAAAGTATGCTCATGATTGTAATGCTGGCCCCCATTCTACCGGGGTCCGGCCCCTTTTTCCAGTAAAACATTCCCGGGGGGCAGCCTGTTTTCCGGGATTCAGGTTTTCTGGACGCAAAAAAGCCGCCCGAAGGCGGCTGTTTTTCCTAAACAAGGTGGCGAAGCGGACGGGGCTCGAACCCGCGACCTCCAGCGTGACAGGCTGGCGCTCTAACCGAACTGAGCTACCGCTCCATGACCTTGGATGCCGTCCCTGCCTTGCGGCGGGGACGTGGAGGCTTATACAGGCACTCCCATGGGAATGCAAGACAAGAAATCATTTTTTCCTGCATGCAGGGTTCGCTTGCTGGGAGAAACAGGTTAAATAACCGGACGGATTTGAAATCCGTAAATGATATAAATGAGTCCAGATAATGATTAAAATATTAATAATGCCGATTCTTGAAACGGACACCCCCGTTTTCTCTCTTTCCCCTTTCAGGTCGTTCCATGCTCCTAAAGGGCTTGGCCTCAAAAATTGTCATTGACTCCGGATTTCAAATCCGCTAACTATTAACAAGTATATAGTCTTGTAAATAATTTTATTCATTATCAATACGTTATAGTGTTATGCGACCGCGCTTGCCCCTGGTTCTTTTATCCGCTCTTCTGGCCTGTTTCATTTCTCCGTCATGGTCTGACTATACGTTGACGGGCAATGGAGAAACGACGATTTCCTTTGCCGACGGCCAATACACAATTACGCCTCCGGAAGGGGATCCCGTGACTCAGGCGGATTCTCCCGGCGATATTTATCTAACAGACATTACGGCAAGCGGGACCTATGAAGACGGCTATAACCGGGTTCTCAATCTGGAGGGAGGAACCTATACAAAACTGCAATTATGGAATGTTGCGGGCACTGCCTCCGGCGTTACCATCGGAGGAACCAATTCTTTTGTAATCAATATTGGGGAAGGAACATCCCTGCTGAATACAAATGCCCAGTTGATGGGGTGGAGCAACCAGGACCGGATTGTGTCCGCCGACATTACCCTCAATGTAGACCGGAATGCCGGCACGATTAATGGTTTTTCCCTGGTGGGGGATGGCAACAAGAATGATGCCTACCGTACGACGGGGACATATTCCGTCAACATTCATGGCGGGGAATGGGCCGGTATTTCGGTCTCCAACCCCAGTTCCAGCTGGTGCATAGGGCTGGGGCAGGAATCCTTCCGCCACACGGGGGACGTGACATTCACCATTGACGGCGGGACCTTCGCCCAGCTGGTAACGGCTGGAACGACACGCGGGGCGGGGCAGAAATCGACCATCGTCGGCAATGTCGCCCTGAATCTGGACGGGGGAACTTTTAACGGCTCCGTCGCTCTTCTGGGAAGAGGCCAAGTGCAATTGGGAGATGGAACGAATGCCTATACGGCCAGGTTAAGCATTACGGGAGGCCAGTACAACGCGAATGTATATGGCCTGTCCGATGCGACATCCTCAGGTTCTGCCGCAAATATTGCGGAGCATTCGTCCGCTTCCGTGGAAATCACGGGGGGGACTTTTGCCCAGAGTTTGTTTTCGCAGGGCGTGGCGACAACGATCACAGGAGCTGTTTTTTCCGGAGACGGGACCAAGAAAATCTTTGCGGGCGCCCATTTAAGCACGTCTGCCTGGAACCTGGCGGATACCAATATGACGCTGGACTTGGGCAGCGGCACCGTGGCAGCCATGATTGCGGGGGGAAGCTGGGTGGAAACGGGGGAGAGCACGTTGAATATTACAGGTTCCACCAATTTGACTTTCAAGTCCGGGACATATACGGGACAAATCTGGGGCGGCTCCTATATTAACGGAACCGCTACCGCCGCCCTTACCGGGAATATCGGTTCCACCAATATAACAATTACGGGCGGCACATTTGATGGAGCTCAAATATCCCTGGGCACTTATGTGGAACGCAACAATACCAATTCCGCGTTGACGATTGGGGAAGCCAACCTTTCCATCAGCGGCGGAACGTTCAATAATGCCTCCATTTATGCGGGCGGCCAGAAGGTCAATGGCACTGCCCTGACTACGGCTTTGGCCAACGTGACCATTACGGGCAATGACGCCATTTTTACCGGAACGACAACTCTTTCCGGCCAGGGCCGGGGGGATACGGTTACCAGGAGCGTGTTGAACCTGAACGGCGTGACGCGCGCGGACATGTTCACAAACGCCTCCATTTCCGGGTTTGACGAAATTTCCGCTGGAGAAGGGACGGATGCCGTTATTGCCAACGCAACGGTGCTGGACGGCCGCAGTGCTTTTACCAAGAGCGGAGCGGGCAAGCTCACGCTCAGTTCTTCCACCGGATTTGCGAATGTGCTGACGGTTTCCTCTGGGGAGCTCAGTTTCGGGCTTGCCGGCGGAGTGACCTTCGGCAACTCCATTACGATGGGCTCCGGAGCCCGTCTTACCTCTGCGGGCAATATGACTCTTTCCCCGTCTTCCGTTCTGACGCTGGATTTGACGGGTCTGAATTCCTCCAGCTCTGCCATCGTCCAGTCGGGAGGCACGCTCTCCTTTAATACGGAAGGCACGTTGACCTTGGCGATCAGCGGGGTGGACCAGACGATGGAAAATGACTACAGGCTGATTACGGCGGGCAGTTTCGGTACGTTGACGGCCAGCAATTTTTCTTTTGATTCCAGCGGCCTTTCCGAAGATTATACCTACGCCCTGGAGTTGTCTGGAAACACTCTTTACCTGCGTGTCAAGGCGTTGGGAGAAGCCCTCAACTGGAACGGAGGAAATGCGGGTATCTGGATGGCGGCAGGAGGTTCTGCCGTCTGGCTGGACAAAGACGGGACGGCAGTCGTTTATGACGCCGCCAAATCCGCCAATTTTGAAGATCTGGCTGGCATATCCGCCTCTGCCGTCACCATAGAAGGGAATGTTTCTTCCGCGCGTCTTACGGTCAACAATGGAGAAACGGCCTACACGTTCACGGGAACAGGGGCCCTTGTGGACGGAGCAGATCCGATGTCCCTCATTAAACGGGGAGAGGGGGTGCTGACCATTGAAAATACTGGAACAAATACGTTCTCCGGCGGCACGACCATTATGGCCGGCACCCTCAACCTCAATGCCGTCCAGGGGCTGGGCACCGGTACGGTGACGCTGAACGGGGGGGAACTGGTGCTGAATACGGTCGGCACGACGGAAGGAACGCTGGGACTGGTAGCGGCCAACAAGATTATTTTTGGAGGGGGCACCTTCACATATGGAACGGGGGCCACGCAGGATATTTCCGGGCTCATTAATTCAGCCGCCAGCACGGATGCCATCCGAGTGAATACGAACGGCAATCATGTGTCTTGGGCTACATACACCCAGGAACTGGGAGACAAGGATATCGTCAAGCTTGGAGACGGCATGCTGACTATCAATACAATACAAGGAGGAACCTTTGCCGGCGCCATCACCGTAAGCGGAGGAACCCTGTTCTATAACATCGGAGACAACAGTGTTACGCGAACCTGGAGCGGAAACATTTCCATCGCTGAAAACGCGACTCTCCAGATACAGGACAACCGTGCCCATAACTCCGTAAATACGGATACTTTGTCAGGCCGCATTACCGGAGCCGGAACGCTGGTTCTCGGGAAGAAGGAAGGAGGTACCTTCCCCGGCGGCGGCCGCTATTCCGTTACCGGAGACAACAGCGGCTTTACCGGTACCATGAGACTGGCGGGCAACGGCACCAACGCTGCGTGGAATGAAGTCGGCTTTGCCAATGCCGCTGCAATCGGCAGCGCCAGGCTGGAACTGGATGGGCGCGGCTTTTTTGTCAATTCCGCCGCCGATCCCGTTAATGCCGATATCCATGTGATGGCCGCTGGGGGATGGCTGAACGGCAATTCCAACCAGACGCTGATTCTGGCGGGAAGCCTGACGAGCGAGGCGGGGGCCAACCTCGGAGTAACAGCGGCCGGAGACCCGACTCTGACGGCCATTTTGACGGGGGATCTCACCGGTTTTGCGGGAACGGTGCATTCCGGCCGTGGGAATGCCATCCTTTCCTTTGGCAACGGCGGTGCGGCGGCCACGCTGGATACGGGCGAATTCATCAAGGCAGTTTCCCTGGGAGGAGCCGGAACCTACCGCGTCAATTACACGGGTACGGCAGGGAACCTGCTTTATGCCGGGAATGTGATTGATACGGCCTCCCTGAGCGTTCAGGGAAGCGACAAGCTGGTTCTTACCGGGGCAAATACGACCACGGGAGAGTTGAATATTGCCCAGAATTCCTCTGTCCAGCTGGGCGACGGAACCGGGGACAATGCTGCCTGGGCCGGAACCATTGCCGGAGCAGGCAATCTTACGGTCAGCACTTCCGGCTCTTTTGCAGTGGGGGACCGCGCCAACGGCCTGACGGGGACGCTGACGCTGGCCAAGGGCACGCTGGACCTTTCCGGAGCGGCCGCCACCACTAATATATTTATTCAGTCCGGAGCGCTGGCGAACGCCGGAAGCTACGCGGGAACGGATACAAACAAGGTCCATGTCAATGCGGTTGCCGATTCCGGCAATATTGCCCTGGGAGGTCTGGATGCCGCCGGGCTGGGGTCAGTTGTCACCGCTTCTGCCGGAACGCAGCTCACCGGACTCAAGCAGGGTTCCACCTGGACGGTGAACGGCACGGACAGCAGTCTTGCGGTGGGAGCGGGCAATATTTCCGGAGACCCCTTCTCGGGAGAGGACTTTCTGATTCAGTTTGAGGGCACGGGGGATAATCTGGGCAGCATCTCCTTTGGAGACGGCTCCACGCTTACGCTGAACCTCACCAGCGTCATGGATGCCATGAAAACGGCGGGCGGAAATCTGGAGATACTTCTGACCAATGGCGGTTTTGCACAGGATCTTGAAACGCTTAAGAGCCACATGACGGCTAACCCGCTTTTTGCTGCGCTGGGCTTCGGCATCGTGGGCGTCAACGGAGGCAGCATCGTCCTCTCCGGTGATACGGATCTGGTTTACGTGTCTTCCGTGGATGGTACGGGCAGCGCGGACAATCCGGTCACGGACCAGTCCCTCAATTTTTACCAGGCCGTCATTGTGGACCAGGACCTTTATGTCCAGTCGGACGGTTCCATGGTGATCAAAAACCTGACTGCACCGGGAACTGGCCCGGGCCAGACGGGCACGGGCAACCTGATCGTCACTAATACGGCGGAGGATAAGGGAAGCATCGAACTTCAAAACAACCTCTTCCATGAAGGCACGGGAGTGGATACCTCTTTTGCCGGGGACATCAGCGGCCTGAACGGTGCTGCGGCCAACACGGACCTCGTCAAAACGGGAGCGAACAAACTCACCCTGTCCGGGAATGTGACGCTGGCCGGGGATATCATTGCGGAAGAAGGAACGCTTCAGCTTAACGGTACGGCTGACGTGGAAGCTCTGCATCTTAATTCCGCGGATGCGGACTCCCCTGCGGTGATTGGAGTAGGAGGCCGCGCGACGGCCCGGACGCTGGCAGGCGGCGGCAACGGCGGAAAGCTGGATATCGCTTCTTCCGGAACATTGACGCTGACAGGCGCTACCGACGGCCTTTCCCATACGGAAATTGCCGGAACCGGTACGCTGGCTATTGCGGAAGGCGCCTCTTTGGGGCTGGCTGCGGACAGTACGCTTTCCGGCGTGGTGCTGGACCTGGACGGTTCCCTGAGCCTGGAGGCAGACGGCTCTGCCGGCGGACTGAACGGCTCCGGTTCCTTGGAACTGAATGGGCAGACTTTGCAAATTCAGGCGGCTTCCGGCCAGACGCATACATATGAAGGAACGCTGGGAGAAGGAACGCTGGATGTTTCCGGAGCGGGAACGCAGGTTTTGCGCAGCTCCGGCGCGGATACCGGTCTGACAATCAGCGGAGGGAATCTGGTTCTCCAGGGCAAGGCGGATGTGGACGGAGCCCGTCTCAGTTACGGCAATCTGGTCAACAGCGGCAACCTGACCATCCAGGCCAGCGACAACTCCCTGACGGCGGTCAATACCACTCTGAGCGTAGAGAACGTTTCCTTCAGCAGCGGGTCCTCCACCACCTTCACCTTGAATACTGATGCCGACATGACCGCCAGCTTCATTGAGGCCTCCGGCGACGTTGTCATTGAAGATGGCGCCTCTTTCCATGTCACCTCAATCCCGGATGTCAATATCACCTGGAAATCGGGCAATCCGATGGAACTTACGCTGATGGAACTCACTGGCGACGGAACGATTGACCTGGGAGAAAATACGCTGACAGTCGGAGGCCTTTTCCTCACCTATTACAAGAATGCCCATCTGGTGCAGGAAGGAGATAAGGTGGTTCTGAAAGCGGAAGAACAGACAGATAACGTTTATGCCGGCGTAGCGGACACGGCCAATTCCATGGCGGGCGCCAATCTGCTTTGGGATGCTGCCAGGCATGGTTCTATAGACCAGGCCGTCACGGATTTCCTGGGCGCCCTCAATAACGATATGCTCAATAATCCTTCCGCAGCCAGGCGTTCCCTGGCGGCGGCGGCTGGGAGCACGGTCAACGCGCTGGGGACGGCACAGAAGGACGCCCTGCGCGACCAGATGGGCTGGATCAGAAACCGGACCACCCTCATGGGCGTCAACCCGGCCTACGTCAACGACGACCTCCCCC
>OLVS01000055.1_pt1 | contig 100508 bp, 159 predicted proteins | sample 1644121 | NCBI WGS metagenome assembly OLVS01 (sample SAMEA103958121, study PRJEB25191) | human gut metagenome
ATTTTAAGAATAATTTATTTTATTTATTATTTTTTTTATATAATAAACTAACCCATTCTATCATATCACAATTTTTCTTAAAAGTCAAATTCTAACCCTAAACAAAAAAAAGAAGCGCTTTCGCGCTTCTCTTCCATTAAACCTTATGGTAAATCTTCTTACGCTTGTCATTCAGACTTACAGTTAGCGTGCCATCCTCAACTAGAGAGGTTAGCAGAGTGCCAACTTGCATTAGCTGAATATGTTGCAGCTCAGGAATCTGGTCATAGATTTCCTTGGCGGCCAGACCATCAACAGGATTGGCGGCAACCCAGCTGCGTAGAATGCTTAGATTAGCTTGCTTGCGGGAAGCAGCAGCTTCCTTGGCGGCAGCGCGTTCAGCAATCTTAGCGGGGTCAGCAACACGACGACCAGGCTTGGCGGCGTATTCGGCTACGGCCTTGTCAATGTCATAAGCTTCACTGCGAGCGGTAGGAGCGGTGTTCTTTGCGGTTACGGTTACAACCACAGGGATGAATAGACCAGTTTCCTCGTCCATCTTGTCAGACATAAAGGCAAAACCGCCGGCAACCTTTTGAGCGTTTTCGTAGCAACCCATTAGCTTCTCTACGACTTCAGCGCGTAGAGCATCACGAACAGATACAGACATTTAATTCTCCTTGCGGCGCTTAATGCGCCCGCCCAGCTTATTGCGGGGCCGGTTTGATTTAGAGTTTTCCTTCTCTTATTTATAAAGCGAGGGAGAGCAATTGAGGAGGTGATTCGTTCCTTCACTTTGTAGATATATTATATAGGAAATTTTTGTGTTTAGCAAATTTTTTTAGAGGAAAATTTGCAGCTCGTTAGAAATTTTTTGGGAGAGGAATTTGCGGCGGGAAGAAAAAACGCAGCTCGTCCCAGCTTTTTTGCAGCTTATTTGGGAATTTGTGGCGGCGCCGCGTGGTATTATATAGAAGGGGGTTAGGGAAAAGGATTATCTTCGGTGGAGAAGATGGTTTTATTATAAAGGAAAATTTTGAATTTGTCAAAAATGGGAAGAAGTATGGACAAAAGGGACAGGGGAGAATTTTCGTTATGTTAAACATAAGGAATTTTGGTTTGACTTTTTAGATGGAGTGTGGTATTCTATAGATGCTCAAGAGAGCAGAAAGGAAGTTGAGGGATATGGAAAAGATTTGGAGTATTGACGGCAATGAATTCTTTGTTCGGGAAAATGCAAAGGAATTTCTGGCTATGACTTTGGCAAAAAACCCAGAGGAGTATTTGTGCGACGAAGACGTTATGTATTATTTCAATGAATATTTAGGCGAGCACAAAGATTCTTGTTTAGATTATTGGTTGTTGAAGCTGCCAAAGGCAACGGAGAAACAACTGAAAGAAATGCAAAACACTTTCAAGCAATTTTTTAGTGATTTTATTGATGAAGTTGCAGAAGGAACTGTAGATGACTGGCTTGTGGAGGAAGAGTAAATCTTCCTCCTTTTTCTTCTTTATGTTAAACATAAGGAAAACAAAAAAAGGACTTGCTTACTCAAGTCCTCTTACCCAATTATCAAGTTTCTTGTATGCCTTGGCTATGCGCTTCATCGGTACAATACAACACAACAGAAACAGTAAGGTGTCCGTAAGTGAAAGCACTGGGCAATCTTCTCCCGCAATTTCAAAAGCGGAAGAAATACATTCAGTAAAGTAAAAGGCAAGAAAGATACATACTAGAATGTGCATATATTTCACTCCTTTATTCTTAATTCTGCATCTACAACTTCCACCAAAATTGTCTCTACAAAACAAGCAAGTCTCCCATCATCTAGGCTAACAACAGTAGGTACAATGCCACTTTCGTATTGAGGTAAATCTTCACTATAATCATATCGCAACTTCATATAATATTCATTATTGTATTTGAAAACTGCGCCGTTTTTAACATGACTAAAAGGAATCCGTTTATCACCAATAGTAGTAATACGCATATTCTTTACCTTCCTTTCTGTTCCTTGGAACACTGATATAATACCATATCGCCGCAGAAATGTAAAGGTCTATTTCTGTATGTTTAACATAAGGAAACCTACTCCTAAAATAAAAGGGGACTTTCGTCCCCTCTTACCTTAACGCTTGGAGTAGCACTTCTTCTTTTCTACCATATTCATCTCGGCAAGCCCTTCCTTCGCAAGCTGGGCAAGGTCGCGGCCCGTCAGCATTGCGCCCTGCGTATTAACATCAATGCCGTAAATATCAGGCAGAGCGTTGAACACTTCGGTGCTGGTGTAGTCGTGGCCGTATTCGGCTTCATTCTCCCACCAACGGCGCAAAACCTTCATTCGTTCTTCGCGCTTTTCAGCCACAGCCGGGTCACCGCCCTTGGGCGCAGACTTCTTTGCAGGCTTATTTGCGGCGGCACTCATCTTTTCTTCGTAAGCGGCTTTTGCAACTTCAACATCAAAACCATCACGAGTTTTCGTCCCTTCAACATCGGGAATCTTTACATAGACAAGAGCATAAACCGTGCGCCCTTCTTCGTCCTTCTTGCCAGTGTCAAAGCAATAGCACTCTTGCTTGGAGTGAAGAACCTTGAAAGCATCTTCGGGAATACCCACCATAGATTCAGCCAGTGCCAGAACTTCCGCTTTAAAATCTTTCTTCATAGCCATATGTTTTCTTCCTCTCTGGTTTGTGAGGTGTCCTTCCTCTTTTTTTCCTCTCTCAAGGAACGTATATAGTATAGCAAGATTTTTATTTTTTGTCAATAATCTTTTTCTGTATGTTTAACATAAGGAAGAAATTTTTTATAAAAAGGTGGGACATTATTCGTCCCACAAAAGAGAATCACGCTTTTTTTCTACCTTCGCAGAATGGTTAATAACTTGCGATAAATACGGTGTTGGTTGTTCGCTGTGCTGGGCAATATAGGCATTTAGAATATCAAGTGCATTTTGTGCCATAGCGGGAGTAATGCGGTTATCTTCTTCAATAAAATCAGAAACATAACCAAGTTTTCGGAAGGGGAAAAACTCAATTCCTTCAACCTTCTTGCCACGCTTGAGGGCTTTAAGAAGAATCTCCGTTTCAATCTCTGCGTCCGAAAGTGCTGTATGTTCTTCAATAAAGCCATATTCTTTATAGATGAAGCGCCTAACATTTTCGGCATTGGTACTAAAATACATTCCAGACGGAGAAATAAGAGAATGTTCAAGGCAAGCGCGTTTATATGTAGGGGTATTGATAATGTTTTCGCAAGCTAAACCCCAAATATCCATCACCTTATACTGTTTGTTTCGGAAGGTAAAATGCAAGGGGTCAAAGTCCTTGTCATTTTCCTTCTTGTAGGGTTGATGGGCGATTTTCCAACAGAGCGCAACCTGATTTTCATACCAACTTTGATAGTTAGGGCTATAAAGTTTGTTGATATAAAGCTCGGTAAAGTTAATTGCTCGGAGGTCAAATTGTTCATTGAAAGCGCAGATTAAATCTGCCTGTTCGCAGTCTGCGAGAAAGATTTCCATCACTTCACGCCAAGGCTTGACGGACAATTCGCCGTTGTTAATCATATCAAGATAGATGGGGCGTTTTTCTTTATAGTAGGCAGTATTGAAAACGGAGGGAACGGAGAACGTTTCGGCAATGAGATAGTTTTTCTTTTCAATCACACCAGCAGAACGAGAAGAAATTGTCCAGCCAATATCATAGATAAGCGGACGAGCAATGCTGATTTTTTTCTTCTCATCGGCAGTCAGATTCCAAGAATCGGGCAGGACGATAGTGCAAGTTTCCGTGTCAAAGGTTAAGAGTAGTTTCTGTTTAGCCATGTGGTTACCGCCTTTCTGTTCTCTTTGGAACACTGATAGTATAACAGGAAAGACACGAAAAGTCAAGAGAGATTTTCTGTATGTTAAACATAAGGAAAAAAATAAAAGGGAGAATCAATCTCCCTCAATTTCTGCCATAATCGCATCATAAATTTCTCTCTTGTTTCGTTCAATAAATTTGCGGGCATAATCTTCTTCGCAAGAATAATAGTCTTTTTTGTTCTTCTCTCGCCGCATACCTTTAGCATGGTCAAAGATATAATGAAGGGCATCTTCTGCGGCGGTGCTTTGTTCCTTGTTTTCCATAGGCAAGTAATACATATGGAGAATATCGTTGTTTGCTTTCAAGGAAGAATAACGCTGACGCAAGTTCTTAGTTTCGCCGCATTTTACACCAGAAGGAAAAATAGCGATATAAACGGCAAAAATAGGAGAAGAATCGTTAGAACGAATAGTTTCAAGAATATCATACCATTCTTGCGCGCGTTCATTTGCCCAAGTAGGAAAGAGTTCAGTTTCTTCTACCTTACTACGAGAAAGACGTAAATAGGTTAGAGTATCAAGACGGTGGAAGCAGTAATCAATATAATTATTCTTGTTTGGCTTGTTCTTCCCGCAAAAACGGCAAACGGCATTATACTTTACCGTGGCAACACCAATAGAAGCGCGGTCGGCCAAAGTGGTAGGTTCATAAGTCTTGAAAATCATGTATCTAACTTCCTTTCTTTCTTCTGTCCCTCAAGGACAAATTTATTATATCATATTTAGGGAGGAAGTCAATGGAATTTTCTGTATGTTTAACATAAAGAAAACAAAAAGGACGATTACTCGTCCTTTTATTTTTGGCAATAGGCTTTCAGCCAAGCAAGGAATTTGTCTACATCTTCATCTTCAATTTCGTCAAAGGAGCAGTTTTCTTCCTCTTCGTCCTCTTCTTCGGGCAGTTCATCATCACTGACGATACTGCCGTCTGCGGTCATTTCGTGAAAGCTAGTCTCACCAACAACGGTGGGCCTAACAATACGATAGAATACATTCCATCCGCAATGGTTCATTAGCACGCAACATACCGTCTGCGCGGCTTCGGCGGCTTCTTCGGGGGTATCGTATTTACGTTCAGTCAGAATGAAGTTCTTGAGAACCTCGTTTTCATCATTCAAGATAATGAACCGAATCAGATAAGTGGTGTTTTCCATGTCTTTCTTCCTCTCTTTCTGTTCCCCTTAGGAACAAGTATAGTATAGCACATTTTAGGAAAAAGTAAAGGGCGTTTTCTGTATGTTTGACATAAAGAAAAAATGGCTTGATGGATTACTCCATCAAACCCTTTAACCACTCTACAATATCAACCTTTGTCGGGTCTATCGTTTCGCAACCATCAAACCGCCGAAAACTCTCCCTAACTTCTTTGTTATCGTCAATTAGAATATTGATGCGGTTTTTGTTTCTCAAGTATTCTTTGGGGTAGCCGTATGGCGTAATGCGGCAAGAAGAACAAGGAAAGTCAAATTTCTTCAACCATTCACGTTTTGCCTTGCGGACTTCATCATCATAAGTTTTTGTTGCGTGTTTTGCGCACCAACTTACAATTTTAACTTCCACACCAATTTCTAACAATTTGTTCAAAATGGTGGAAAGCTCTGCCATATCCCACATTGGGGCGGCGTCAAGGTAAGGGGAGGTATCTTCATTGCGAATTTTTTTAAGCCAGTCGGGAACATCATAAGTCGCGGCGAGAGTTCCATCTAAATCAAAGATTAGAGTAAAATTTGCGTTCATACCAAAAACTTCCTTTCTTTAAGTTCTCCTTGATTATATCACGACTGCTTCAAAATGTCAATAGGGCAAGACAAATTTCTTTCACGCAAATATTGGATTGCTTTTTCGCTGTCCCAATAGTTAAGAATATCATTAAGAGAACAAGGCACAACTTTATAAGTGATAACAAGTTTCATATTAAGTTCAGGAGTTTTCCATTCTTTAATATCACGGCGGTTCTTGTCAGTGAGGCAACCTTCAAAGAAACTAATAACACGACCGCGCTTGAAGTCCCAAATATTAAAGGGGAGTTCTAAGCCAAAGTTATAATAAACTTCCTTAAGGTTTTCCCAAGTAATGGGAATAGTTTTTTCTTTGATTTCGTTTTCATCTGCAATAGTAAAGCCGCTAGTATTGCCAACTTTAACTTCATTGTTATAAGTGGTGTAAAGAACCCGATAATAATGCAACATATTAAAACTTCCTTTCTTGTCCTCTTTAGGACACTATTAGTATAATGGAAAAGAAAAGAAAAGTCAAATATTTTTTCTGTATGTTTAACATAAGGAAAAAATCCAACAAAAAAAAGGAAGGACTTTTCGTCCCTCCCTTTAATCTCACTTGTTGAAAGTCCAGTGCTTCTTGCCCTCAATCTTTTCCATGGTCAGACGCTCGTCAGACTTGGAAATTGTTGCCAAATCCGCACCTACATTCAGCACATTACCATCAGGATAAATGTCGGTGCAAGTGTTCGCAATGTCGGTAGAAGTAAAAGTCATTCCGGGAATAGTCTCCAGATAAGCTACCAACTTGGCCTGACGCTCTGCCCGCATCTTGACCTTTTCGGGGTCGGCCTTGGATACTCGCTCCTTCTTGGGGGCATTGGCACGAGCTTCGGCCTTGGCTTCCTGCTCTGCAACGAAAGCCTTATAATTTTCAATGGCGGTTTCAAAGTTGAAAGCAGGGATTACCTTGCCGTCCTTGCGCTCCACGTCTTTAGAAGCGAGCTTGGAAACGGCAACCTTGATGTAAGTACCTTCTTCAGTAGGAATAGCAATAAAAGTGGTCTTGTCGGGGCGAACCAGTGCAGAACCTTCATAGTCAGACAGAATCTTGGAAATGATTTCGTTAGTAGTCATACATACCTCTTTCTTGCGGTTTAACCGCATCTTTATTTCTCCCTCTTGGGGACGGTTAGAGTATAACACATTGCGGACGCTTTGTCAAGACTTTTTTGAAAATCTTTTCGGTTGCGGTCTGCCGGTTATCCTTGCCCCCTCATCAGGAACAATTATTATTATACTCAATTTTTCCTGAAAGTCAAATTTATTTTCTGTATGTTAAACATAAAGAATTTAAAAAAAGAAATGGAACGCTTTAGGCGTTCCACACAGTATCCAAATGGTGCTGATAAGCACGGAGAAATTCTTCGTCTGGTGCGCTATCGCAACGCCGATTGTTAGCAAGCAAGAACTGTTGAATATGTCCATTATTGTTTACTTCGCAAGTGATGTAAGATTTAGAAGGATTGCTCTTTTTTCTCACAAACACAACGTGCGTTTCTTTATTAGCTACTATTTCCTTATAGCAACTATTTACGCAGTTGTTTTGCGCGTTGGCTTCCTGAACAAATTCATCGGAAGTTATCGGCACAATCACGATGAAGTTATCTTTCTCAAAGCTCAACTTGTCTTTCATTGGTTCTTGCGCGGCGGCAAGGCGTTCGTTAAGCACGTTATTTTTCCACGCAACGTAGTCTTTCAAAACTTGGCAACGCGCAACAAACCAATTTTCCTTCGGCGGTTTAATGCCCATTTCTTTGCACCTACGGAAGTGAGCGTTTAGTTGCCGGAAAGCAATATTTTTCCAGTCATATTCTATGTCCTTGTAATAATCACACAGACCACGCTCATAGTAATATATTGCACGCCGAAGGTTGGTTTCTTCAAAGATGGTATCATAAAACTTATTATCATGAATATATAGGAAAGTCGTGATTGTTTCTTCATTTTGGGTATATTTCATCATTAACGTTCTGAGACACTTTTCGTGTTCTCTTTTTATACGGCTATTCATCCAATCACGAAAATCGTCTAAAAGAACAGAAGTGTCAATATTTTTCTTCGCTTCTGTATAGTATTCTTTCCACAAAGTAGAGACGAAGGTGATATTTTCCACTTCCAAAAGGACTTTTGCTATTAGACTAATTTCGCGTCCTGTATATACAAGTTCTTTGGGAAGCGCGAGTGCGGACAGGTTTTTATCATGGTTTATAAGAATTTGTTTGGTTATTTCATTAGTCATGGTGCTGATAGGCCAGCAATTTGAACAAGTCGCGATAAAAATTAGTTCTTTAGGAGAAAATTGGAATTTATTATTATCATAATAACTATCATTCTTACAATGGCCAACCAACGTAGCAAAACCACTTACTACGCCTTTATAGGGCTTGCCTGTTTTCGTGTTGAAAAACTTGCCTTCATTTACATCATAATAGGCATCAATTTTTTCAGTGCGGATATAATATTTTCCCTTTTCAAACCAAATCGGCTTATTCATAATCTAACCTTCTTTCTGTTCCGTTCCTTGGAACAGTTATGATTATACCACTTTTTCGTGGTTTGTCAAACCTATTTTCCGTATGTTAAACATAAAGAATTAAAAAAAGAAAACGGATGCTTTAAGCACCCGCTTCCATTTCAGTATAAGTTATATTTACTTCATCCAGAACCGCGCCGAGAAAGAGTTGATATGTAGTATAATCATCTTCATCATAACAATCAGGGAAAAGCATAATAACATCGTTAGTGGCTACAACAAATTTACTAACAGATTCTGACCAACCATATACGACATCGTACTTTTTAAGCCCTGAATCTTCAAAACCGATAAGCCAAATATCAAAATATTTAATGGTATCTGTATCAATAAGCGCGCCGCCGAAAGCGGTCAGGTACATTTCTGCATTACATCCATAATCGTTGAATGCAGTATAGCACTCTTGGGCATCAGCAACGGTTTTGACAGTAAGAATTTCAAAGTCGGGGTCAGAAGCGGCAAAAGCCGAAGTGCAACCGAACAGGAGAATTACCGTAAGGAGAACCGTGAGAATTTTTTTCATATCTTTTTCCTTCTTTCTGTTCCCTTTGGAACAACTAAAGTATAACATAAGATGGGGAGGAAGTCAAAGGATTGTTCTATATGTTTAACATAAGGAAATATGGTACACCCTCTCGGATGTGCGCCGAGGTTTACCTTGTTAGGGCTTGCAGTTTATAAGACTGCGGCTCTTACTGACTGAGCTAAGGGTGCATAAATGGTGAGAATGGAAAGACTTGAACTTTCAATTTTCCGATTAAAGGTCGGAAGCCTTACCAATTTGGCCACATTCTCATAGGAGCGGGAGGAAGTTGCGCACCTTCCTCCTATTAAACGCACCCGCCAAGGTACGCCCATCCTTGAAAGCGGTCGGAATAGTGTATCTATTGGCGTAGATGCTTTTTCCTATCTTTCTCCACCTACTCACTATGCAACCAGTGCCCCGCCTGCTTGCGTGCAGGCAGGTCGGGAGTTGAACCCGAATAGTTTTTGGTTAGGATGTACCCCACTTCCGGAGGGGATAGACCGAAGTGTTTTTGTAAGTTAGCTGCCGCCAACACATAAGGCATTTGGTGGCGATGGTCGGATTTGAACCGACAATGTTTCTAATGTGGCGCATTTTAAGTGCGCTATGTCTCGCCTATTGCATCACATCGCCAAGTGGGATTTTATTTTCATTCCTCACCCTTGGAACATATTTAGTATATCATAAGTTTTCTTAGTTGTCAAGTATTTTTTTTCAAAATACTTTCAAACTCGTCATCTTCCAGATAGAAGAAATCTGGGCACTTGGTTTCATCAAACACTTTGGCGCCAAGATAGGACATCATCTGCCAAAACCGCATATTTTGACATTCGGGACGATTCCAGAATTTTACTAAAAGTTCGGTAATGCGGCGGATGCGCTTAATATCTCTCATTTACTTATTCTCACTTTCATCACCAGTGAATACTTCAAGACAAGCACCAGACAATGGACATTTATCGCAAAAGTCCATAGTGGGGTCATCAGCACGAGTGCGGGCGCAATTACGAATGACATCTGCAATGTTTTGAGTGAGTTCTATCTTCATAGCAATCTTCCTTTCTGTTCCCTCAAGAACAGTTATAGTATATAGGAAATTTTCATTTTTGTCAATTTTGTTTTCTGTATGTTTAACATAAGGAAGGAAGATAGGGAAGATTATTCTTCCCCGTTTCCCTTTTCTTTCTCTTCTTGAATACGCTTGTCCTGTTCGGCCATTCGTTTCTTTAGAATTTCTTCTTCATACTCCAAACACATCCAAACATCGTCATTAACGCCCCATAGCCAGTGAGTTTTAACGAAAGATACTTTTTCTTCTTCGTATTCTTCGGGTTCTTCGCTATCGGATTCAAAGGGAAGGTATTTCGCACAAACACGCGCTTCAACTTCTTTGAGAAGGTCATAGGCACGTTGAGACTCACAATAGAAAGATTTTAAGTCCTCAAAATCGTTATACGATGCCGGGAAATAGCGTTTATTGTCGCGGTTAAAACAGAAGATTTCGTTCTTGGCTTCGGTATTAGAATATAGTTGCGCATTTTCATATGCAATACAATCTTCTTCAAAATTAAATTGGGTTCCATCTTCCGCGATATAGATAGTTTTTTCAATCATTAGAAACGCCCTCCCTTTCGGTTTCGTCTGAATTCATCTTCGCATACAACGCCACACAAGAAGTGCAATTCAAATTGTCAGGGCAATCTTGCCCCACTTGGCATGGGGTTTGCGGAGCAGAAACTGAAACACCGTGTTTGCGCTCGTCAAACATATCTTGTGCCATTTCTGCAGCAATTTCAGGAGTTTCGGCTTCAAGAATATAGGTTGCTTTATCCCACACATGACAAACGAAAGTTTTATTCATCTCGGATTTCCTCCCCTTTTAGACAGTCGCAGGTTACAGGATTGTAATAGCGGCGAATCCGTGGAATGTAATCCATTACAATGTTGAAATCTTTTCCGCAATTTCTACAAGTGCCAAAATTAGTTTCTACCAGTATCCCACCTACATAGTCAAGTCGGGAATCTTTGAAGAAAATATCTTCACTTCCGCAATAAGGGCAACAGTCGTCTAGTATCATGGTTCTTTCTCCTTTCCTGTCCCTTTTGGAACAATGATAGTATAGCAAAGATTTTGATTTTTGTCAAAACTTTTTTCTGTATGTTTAACATAAGGAAACGATGAGGGAGTTAGTCTTATCTAACTCCCGCTCTAACATACGCTGAAACCTTGATGTTGTTTTCGTATTCTTCTTGCGAAACTTCTTGCACCCTTAAAGGCACGCGAGAACGTTTTATTCCACCTTGATGTTTTACTTTGTTCATTGCTTCAAGTGCATTTTCTGCCTTGTAATAAAATGCTATTGTATTGGTGTTGCCGCGCCCGAGATGGGCGCGTTCTGCAACAACCTTATAATATTTATTCTTCATCTTTGTTCGCTTCCTTTGCGTCAAGCTCCGCTCTGATTCGGTCTTTCTCCGCTCGTTCTTCTTCTCGTTTCTTCGCAAGGGCTTCACGCTTCACTTTTTGCTCTGCGGCCTTTTTCGCCTTTTCCTTTGCAAGCCGTTCCTTTTTGTCGGCCTGTTCGCGAATTTTGAGGTCATAATCTTCTCGCAAAGAATAGCCGTCATATTCTTCTCCCCTTGCACCAGTAGGAACAGAAACCTTGATTTCAATCCAGCGTTCATTCTCGTATTCATCTACCGTGGGGAGGTTGATGGTATTCCCACTGATGAAAGCCACATCTTCGCCCTGTTCTGTGAGAAAGTCCTTGATTTTCTGCATAAAGTAATCCCTGCGTTCAGTTTTCAAAGCACCTTCGGTTTTCTTCGGCATAGTCTGCACGTCCTTTCTGTTCCTTTTTGGAACATACTCATTATAGCATAGATACAAGAAAAGTCAAACGAATCTTCCTTATGTTTAACATAAGGATTTCCGGGAGAACCTTACGGTTCATCCGTTAGAAAGGAAGCAACCCAATAGAAAACGAAATTGGGATTTTCTTGTTCTTTACGCAAGCAGTATTCTTCTGCTTGCTCCAAAGAATGTACAACACAATCAACAACCGATTCCGGCCCGGTTTCATCTTCAACTTTGTACATAATAACATAAACTCGTTCCGTCATTCCAAATAACCCCCTTGGCGCAAGATGCGCTCTACAATTTGAACGTCTTTTTCCCTGCAAGAGATGGAGAAGAAAATATAGTTTTTACTTGCCTTTACTTTTCCCAAACAAGGGATAAGCCCGCAAATTCTTCGCATAGTTGCGTTTGCATCGGGAGTTTTGGGCAAGCAATAAATCTTAGTCATACTATCCCTCCTTTATCTTACATATATATTATACCATATTTTTAATTTTTTGTCAAGCACAAAATTGTTACAAAATTGTTACAATTTTATTAACTTCAACATCCCGCATAGTCGGTGAAGATAAGATGGCGCGCCCGCTTAGAATAGCCCCAATTACCGTTATGAAGGTCGTTAATTCCGTAATCTGCAAAGAAGTCAATAAGACGATTAACGACTTTTTCATGTGCGATATAATGCGGCCATTCATCAATTTCATCAGCACACAAAGCACTGCAATAGCGTTCTACGACTTCATCTGATACTTCTTTTTCCTTCAAAGGGCTTTGTCCAGCTTCACCAATGAAGTATGCTTTCTCATAGGCGTGCCAAGTATATAGCCCAGCATTTACAATAAACAAAGGCTTAGCAAACCAATGTTGCAAGTTTTGTTCCTGCGCCAGCTTATAGATGCGGGTTTCATTTTCGTTTTGTTCGTCCCCGGTGTCGGTTTTGCCCAGCTTCAAGATAAAATTTGCATTTTTCGGGACAATGGTCAAGCGAAACACGCCAGCATACAGATTATAGGCAGGATTAAGAGTTTTGGGGTGCTCATTATAGCATTCCCGCTCCGTACCAAACTCGGCGTAGAAAGCTGAAATGAGTTTAGATGCGTATTCCTTTTGGGTCATGGGACAAACCTCCTTTCAAGTTCGTGATTAGTATAACACGAAAATGAAATTGGGTCAAGGAAGTTTTCTGTATGTTAAACATAAGGAAAAAAGGAAGGGAGAATTACTCTCCCAATTCCTCTACAACTTTCTTCAAAATCTTGAAGAAATCGTAAGCTCGCATATTATACAGTGCTTTCTGCATGGCTTTGTCCGCATTCTTATTTTCTTCATCGCCCTCGACAAGCAAACGGATAGCCTTGTTTGCAAAGGTGCGATGGCCATTCTCATACAAGTTCTGAATCAAAGGATTGTCGCGGATTTTGTCTGCAATAACCTTTTTAGTTTTTCTTGCACTCATATAAGCATCCATGCTATCTTCAAAGCAATAACAATAATTGGTGTTTTTGCAAGAATCTTTGTGCGCATCAGCATAATTAAGAATGAACCAGCTGATATCCTCATACAAGCTCTTGATGGGCGCCATATCCAGCAGCATAGCATGTGCGCCATAGCTATTGCCAGAATAATCCACAAGCGTTTTGATGAGTTTAATATCTACATTGCCAGACTTGAGAACTTTAATCATTTCATCTTCAACATATTGCCACAGAATATCACGAAATTCCTGAACAGAGCAATCCTTGGAATTAGCCTTGGTATAAACGTCATTGTAAGTATTGGTCATTATTCTCTCCACCTTTTTATTTATTTCGTTCCCTTAGGAACAATGCTAGTATAACAGAAGGTGAAGTTTGTGTCAATAAGATTTTCTTTATGTTTAACATAAAGAAAAAATAAAAGACGGAATTACTCCGTCTTAATTGGCATTAGGTCTGGATGTAGGGGAATTTCCAATGCTTTTGCAATTGCAATTGCGCGGCCAATGTTAATATCAAATTGGTCTCCCTTTTTGCAATAGGCATCGCCCCAAGTCATAATACCGTAATCGTTCCAAAGAACAACACGGATTTTCTTCTGCTTGCGATAGGTGCAGATGACGTTTTCTTTGTATTTGCTGTTAATTCCAGCTGCCCACTGACCAATAGTGTTCATAGTCCCAGCTTCCTTTCTTAAAGTGTAGAATTGTCTTTGATAATTTTACCAACTTCTTCCAGTGGCACACCTAATCGCCCCATTGTGCCCGCAAGCGCGCCGACCTCTTTGGAAAGATTATTGACTTCAATAGATACCTGCGTCAGACGTTGAACACGTGAAGCCAAAACCTCTTTGAGGACTTCAACATTTTCGGTATACATGGTGTTTCTCCTTCCTTGTCCCTTATTGGAACAGTGATATAATATCATTTCGGGGAAAAATTGTCAATATGGTTTTCTGTATGTTTAACATAAAGAATTAAAATGAAATGGGGAAAAATTCCCCCATTTCCATTAGATGTCAAACGGCGGTTCAAGGTCGGTTCGCTTGAAATTGTAGATACCGCTGTCATCCTTGCCGTCTTCCAGACTGGAAAGCGCACGATACAGCGCAATGGCGCGGCCAACATTAGAATCAAAGTGGTCATCCTTGCTACAGTGGGCGGAACCACGGCAGAACACATTATCAACCTCATCACCCACATATACAACCACATTGCGGCCCTTCACAAAGGTTTCCACGGTGTAGCGGCATGCGGCGTAGTTATTGACGGCATCAGCCCACCGATAGATGTCTTTGTTGTTAGCTTTCTCGCTAACCCACTGGAGGAACGCATACAAGTCATTGTTCTTACCAATGGTTTCCTGCTGGAATTGCATTGCGCTCTGCCAAACCTGATTGGAGAAATTTCCATCCATCTGATTCATACCTATACTTCCTTTCTGTTCCTCTTGGAACAATTAGATAATAACATAATTTGCGGAAAAACACAAGACTTGTTTCTTTATGTTTAACATAAGGAATTTAGGTGGAAGGTTTAACCTTCCACCAACTTGCGATGGAGCTGGAACCAACGTTCTTGGAGCATCAGTAGCTTGTCATTGAGCCATAAATAGCCTTCTTCTTCTGTTAGCAGTTGGTCTTTAATCATACGAAGAATATTAGCTTTTGTGCTTGCAGCTTCCGTCAGAATTGCTTGTTCTTCTCTCTCAAAATTTGTCATTACAGCTCAACTCCTTCAAAATTATACAGTTTTATTGCTTCGTCCCAGCTATACCATTCATCATAGAAAAATGTAAACATACCAACAGGAATGCGCAATTTGACACAACAACTATTCCAGTCCAGCACATAGGCATAGTATCCCAGTCGCTCACCTTGACCAAAAATCATAGGGTACTTTGAATTATCCATATCTTTCAACCCCTTTCGTAAAAAGATTATAACAGAAAATTGTTTTTGTGTCAATTATTTTTTCTTTATGTTTAACATAAAGAATTTAAGGAAGGGAGAAAATCTCCCCTTAATCAATTTCTGTAATTACAATCGTACTGGTATAACTCTTGTAAATAATGGTGCGCTTTCCATTACTTTCAAATACAATATAATCGTCGTGCATTTCCAAATCAGCCTTGCCGCTAAATTCGTAGGAAACAGAACCATCGCTTTCAATAACTTTAATGTCGCGGTTAATACCGTTGTTAAGGTTGCTTTGCTGGTCTTTCATCGCACGGAGGCCAGAGCCAGTATTATTATAGAACCAAGACAAACCAAGGATTAGGCCACCAACTACAATAATAGTAATTAGTATAGTTATCAATCCATAAGTTTTTTCATCTTCAAGAAAATGAAAAATGGCAATACCAATTCCAATAATACCTAAGATAACAACCAAAACCCAAGCACCAATCGTCATACCTTTTACTTCCTTTCTTGTTCCTTAGAACATCTATATAATATCAAAAGTTTTTGTTTGTGTCAATGCCAGCTTCCTTATGTTTAACATAAAGAATATAGGTGGAGCTTTACAGCTCCACATAGAATGCAGGATAGCGGCCACGCTCGGAGTCTCCGCAGTTATAATAGCTAAACTCATTGATGAGCTTATCAAAGTCTTTGAGTTGCTTCCAGCTCGCAGAATTCACATTGATTCCGAATTCTGGACGCATATTACATGATACCATAGTAAAGTTTTTGCCCTCATTCCAGAGTTTGCGCGCCTGCCGCTTGTCAATTTTAGTATACATAGTTTGCACCGTCCTTTTCTTTATTTCGTTCCCCTTGGAACACCTATATAGTATCATATCGGGGAAGAAAATGCAATACTATTTTCTTTATGTTTAACATAAGGAAGGAAATAAAATTAAGGCTCAATGAGCCTTAACATATTTGTTATACCATTCGCGTGCATTTTCTAGCTGGGTCTGCCGTTCTTCCTCGTTCTCGGCCAGTTGGTAAAGGCGGCGGCAGCTTGTAATATAAGTGGCAGCTTTGGAATGCAACGGCGAGATTTCCACTCCGTAGCCTTCGTAGCCACTATAGAGCATGAAGAACTGTTCCTCGCGCCAGCTCCCCAATACCATTCCTTCGGTCAGATGGAAGCGGCGGAGCAGATGAGAAGTCTCATACCATTCAGTACGATTCATGCGGCGGAACACATAACCATTGTGGGCGCGGTCAAAGTAGAAGGTAGAAGAAGTTGTCATAGTGAAAACCACCTCTCATTTTTGTTGCTCCCTTCTGGGAACGTATATATAATAACATAGGTTGGAATTTTTGTAAAGGGAAGATTCTTTATGTTTAACATAAGGAAAAAACAAGAAGGAGAATTATTCCTCTTCATAATACCAATCCCAAAAGTTCTTTGGCTCAATTCCTTCATAAACACATTCATCATAATAATCATAATACATTATCATTGTATCCTAATCCATACATTTAACCCCTTTCTTTGATGATACAGTTATATTATATTGGTATATAGATGTCAATATTATTTTCTTTATGTTTAACATAAGGAAAAATGAAGAGGGATTTTAATCCCTCAACTTTACATATCCCATTGAAATATTTTTACTGATTTTCTTTTGCAAACTTTTAGGAATTTTCCCACCATACAAACGATTTGCTTGCCCTTCATCTACCAAATAAAGAGTAATGATATAATGCTTATCATTATCAACAACAAACGCCACGCCCGTATCAGTTAGGAAATGATAACTTCCGCGCCAGTAGGATTCTTTTACAATCTGCCCATAACCAACTTTTTCTTCAATTAGATTGATGCGGTCAAGGCGTTCCTGCAAACAGTGATTAGAAAAGACGAGTTCCGAAACTTTTGTCATAGTATAAACCTTCTTTCTAAAATTGGTATGTCCTTTTGGACGATATAAGTATACTATATTAAAGGGAAAATTGCAATCTTCTTTTCTTTATGTTTAACATAAAGAAAATAAAAATGAAATTGGGGATTTTACTCCCCAAAAAGTTCCTTCATTTTTGCTCTATGCTTTTCAATGGATTCGGCTCGCGCTTCCTCAATTTCTTCTTCATAGTAATCCATAAAAGCGCTTGCGATATAATCAACATCTTCCTCGGTGAAAAGATTAGCGACAATCGCCCATGCCTGCACCAGCCCCACGGGCAAGGTGGCCTTAATGTAATCGCCAATCACAGCTTTTGCAGCTACTTTCCATTCGGTTTCGTCCGCGGTATCGCCGTAATCTTCAATGGCGGGCTTGAGAACGTTGTTATAAATAACTTCGTCGGCGTTGGCATACAGAACGATTTCATCCAGAAGATTTTTACGAGATTTAAACATAGTCACAACCACCTTTCATTATTTCGTTCCCTTTGGAACACCTACATAATAACACAACGGCGCGGAAAGTGCAAGACCTTTTTCTTTATGTTTAACATAAGGAAAATATGGCCTTGCTTATTCGCAAGGCACAACATACCGTGTTTTGGTGAAATATTCCTTCCAGCTTAGAGGATTAGTGGGGTCATCGCAATCGTATTCGTCGCGACAAATTTCAATCATTTCGTCATAAGTGACAAGGTAGCCGTGTTCGTTGTGAATGTAGTAGTAGTTCGTCATGGTGAAAACCCCTTTCGTTATTTGGTAATTGTATTATACTAAAATAGGATAGTATTGTCAATATGTTTTTCCTTATGTTTAACATAAAGAAAATAGGGGGTGGCGTATTAGCAATACGCCAAGTTCATTTTACGCCAGCCGAGAACGGAAATTTGGTTATGTCGCCGCCCAATTTCCAGCGCAGCCCTTTTAGTGGGCACGCGGAAACTATGGTCAACGTAATAAATTCCGTTTTCCAGCCACACACCGCAGCTGCCTTTCATTTCTTTCACAGCTCGCATAGCAGCTTCCGGCGTGGTGCATTCTACACCATGGTCGGCCACTTGCCAACCGGTTTTGTAGGAAATGAGTTTTCCATTTTTCAAAGTGAAACCATCACCGTTTTGGAGTTTCTTCATCGTGCGAATGTTAATCATGGTATGACCACCTTTCATTATTTCTGTTCCCCTTTGGAACGATATAAGTATAGCATAGTTTTGGGTTTTGCGCAAGGGGTTTTTCTTTATGTTTAACATAAGGAAAAAGAAAATGAAATAGGTGGCCGCTTAGACATAAGCGGCCAAAACCAATTCAATTTTGCTCAAGGTTTCCGGGTAATTTGGCGCAGTAAAAGAAAGATAAAAGCGGTTATTTTCCATTTTTGAAATTTGGATATTAACGCAACCCAAATATTTCAAAAGACGGCGAGAGGTGGAACGCAAAACAGAATCAATAAAATACCCTTTGGAAATGGTGGCGGGAGCATAGTAAGCGCTAAACATAGTATAAACCCCTTTCAGAATGTAATTGGTGTGTGTTCCCTTCGGAACGATTATATGATAACATAGTTTTGGGATAATTGCAATAGGTTTTTCTTTATGTTTAACATAAGGAAAAAGAAAATGAAATAAAATGGTAAGGCTTACGCCTTACCAGTAAATGACTGTAATTACGGTTCCTTCTCTGTCTGTACCATAACTATAACCGTTTTCGTGGAAAATTTCTCCGGCGTACTGGCAAAGCTGTTTGCTAATTTCTGCATTTGCAAAATAAGGAAAATGTGTGACTTGACAATTGGAGAATCCAAGTTCAGCTCGTTCTTTTATTTCAGGGATGACTTCATATTCAATCCAGTGGTCTATGGTTTGTGTGCCTAAATCCAAACGGGCTTTTTCGGTTATCTTGCGCATAGCGGCGGCATTCATCATCGTGGTCAAACCTTCTTTCTGAATTGTGCCCTTTCGGGTTGATTATATTATATTACGGTTTTGGGATTTTGTAAAGTCTTTTTTCTTTATGTCTAACATAAGGAAAATCAAATGCAGCTCGGCATTATACAATGCCGAACCACCAAAGCACGAACGCAACGGGGAAGGAAGCAGCTCCAGCTCCGACTAATAGCAACTTCAGCAGCTTCCAGCCCAGCTCGCAACCGCAACGCCCCGCGCCCTGCCAGTTAATAACGCTGTGGTAGGAACGGCGCAGGCGCAAACGGCGCACATTGACATGGTGAACGGATGCTTTAGCGTGGTAAAGTGGTGCAGTGGGTGCATAGTTATACATGGTAGATACCTTCTTTCTTTTGGCTTCGCCCTATTATAGCATACTTTGCATAAAAGCGCAAGTTTCTTTTCCTTATGTTTAACATAAGGAAAAAATTTTTGTCTTTTCTGGTATGAATATGGCCAAAACGTACATTGTATATACATGTATGAATATTCATCCCTTGTATATATGAATGACTGTTCATATGAATGACTGTTCATATGTTCTTATGCGAATATACGTTCGCCGAACATATGTTCGCCTATATGCTAAAAAAAAGAAGGGCTTTTGCCCTTCTTTTTATGCTTTTCTACTTGCCCACTCTTTGGCTTCCTGCATGTATTGCTTGCGCTGTTGTGCATTGCTCGCAAGTTGGTAAAGTATACGGCAACAGCGAATGTAGCTGCCTTTATGTTCGTATAAAGGCAATACTTCTACGCCGTATCCTAAACCGCCATACATTAAAACCCACTGATGTGCGTCAAGCACTTGCCCGCAAAAGCGAGCGTTTTTGTCTTTGTTCGTTCGAATTGCGCGAGAAAAAACTTTCCATTTCTCTTTACTCATTCTATTAAATTCCATAGTATAACCGCCTTTCTATAAAGAATGGGAAGGGCTTCCGCCCTTCCATCAATCGTCCGTTGCCATGAACAAGTGCCGAATCAGCGCCAAAAGCAGGTCAGAATAGAACCATTCTTCTTTTTCAGATTCAATATTTTCCAGCGTATCAAGGTTAGTAGTACGGAGCAAGCCCATTTCTTCATTGAAGGTTGTTTCAAACTTGTGTCTGCCCACTTGATATTCAATCAATTCGCCGGTTGCGATTTTTCCAGCAAGGTTTTCAATTTCCCCCATGGTCAGCTTTCCCCACTCATTAAACTTCATCATTGTATTATACCCCTTTCTATTTTTAGCTTGTTCGTTATTTTTAGGAAAAGGGAAGGCTTTACAGCCTTCCCAATTCCTTCAGCCAGCTCTCTACCGTGGGGAAGTCGTGGGACTCTATATAGTCCCAAGCGCGGTCAAGCCGGGCGGTGTAGTACTTGATTTCGCCCGTTTCTTTGTTGCGCTTTTTATCCACTAGGTTACACATTGTAACCTGCCCTCTCGCGCGGTCAATCTTTAGGCCGTAATTACGGCCTTTAGTCATCGCAAGCAGCATTTCAATGAAATCTTGACGGGTCATGACGAAGCAGCTCTTGATGACTTGTTCCGGATTGTTCAGCCAATCTTCGAACGTATCCGGCGCGTACACCACGAAATCCGCGCCTGCGAGAATCTGATTCTCGCTGAATTCATCTAATGACTGTGGCAAGTCCAGCGGATTGCCGCATCCGTCTTTTCGAGCATAAAAGACGGCCCCAGCACAGCACTTGACCTCCAGCTTAACCCTCTTTTTCTCGATGTACATAACTATATCGGATTTTTCCGCTCGACGCGCTTTCACGTCATTAGCGGAAAGTCTTTCGCCATTGCAGGCCGCACGGATAACCGTTTCGGCCCACTTTGCCAAAATCCCCGTGTCTTTGCTACCATTAGCGAGCTTTTCAGCCGAAAGACGGGAATACTGGTTAATTTTTTCGCGAGTTTCCTTTTTACTCATTGCCATGGTGATACCTTCTTTCTTGTTTTTCGTTGTGTTTTCCCTCCAGCTTTGCTATAATTGGTCACGGCCCACATGTTGCAATCACTTGCCATAGGCTACAATATATAGCAACGTTGGCTATTCAGTTTTCAAGTTTCGAGCCGTTCCGGTTGTAACCCCTTTCCGGCTTGTACTCTCTCTTGAGTACGGTTATATAATAGCACAACTACCGATTCATTACAATGAACAAACTGTAAACAAACTATGAACAAACTGTAAACAAACTATGAACAAAAAAACAGGCGGATTTGTCATATCTGGTCGCCGTTGTTCCCACATATGACAATGGCGGGTATGGTTTCAGGGAAGCCAAAAACGACAAATGCCCAGACACGCCGGGTCTGGTCAACTCCCGCCAGAACTCATTTTTTGTTTTCTTCCCTTTTTCCCTTTCTCCCTTTCTCTCCTACCAAAAAATTTGACAAAACAAAAATTTTATTCTAAAATAAAACAAAAAAGAAAAGAAGTCAAATTTCTCCACAACAAAAAAAACAAAACCCCAACCCCGGATATACTTTCCGGGAAAAATAAAAAAGGTGACCCTATGAAAAAAGCCTATAGTTTAAACTACGACATATATTCAACCTATGACCGCATAGACGCCATAGCAGAAATATTGGACGAGTTACCTCAAACCCCAAACCACACCGATCTAGAGTAGATGGCAGACTACATCCTCTACGGAAAAGACGACCAAAATCTAAGCGTAGTAGATACTAAAGAAATCCTCCAACCTAAACGTCGCTACAGCAGTTTCCAAACCAAAGCCGAAGAAACTGAATCCCTTGATACACTCCTAGAAGACCCGGTTGTGGCGCAGGACGTAGAAAATAACGCCAAACCCGTTTCTCCCGAAAACAAATCCCCCTACAAAGTTTTTAAGTAGGAAATTCGTCGCACCAAATATGACGAAAACGGCAATATTTTAGAATATGGCGACGACTTTGATAATGAGGGAAACGAAATACCTTTTATGAGAGAACTTTGGAAGTCTATTGACCGCATTTCGTTACACTATGATATGTATAGAGGCAAAATTCCGCCTGACGAATGGGTCAGGGCGCATCCCATTACGAAGTATTAGTTGTATAAAATGCAACACCTTTTAATTGACTTACGCCGCCAACAATACTACATTAAGGATTCATACAATCCAACCCTCCACTTCTTTAATATTGCGCCGCCAACCAAAGGCCCAGTTGATTTTGAAAGCAATACCGGCCTATGGCTTGAGGAAGAAGAATGGTGTGCCCGCAAACGCAAACCAAAACCCTACGACACTGAGCAGCCTTCCTACGAAGATGCAGAACGCAACTCTGCTTCTAAAATGTATTGGAAGATTTCCGACAATAAATTAAATTACGAAAACTACGAACACATCATCGCCCTACTTGATAATTATGTTTCTCTCTTAAAACATTCTTATCCCCACCCCGACAGCACCACACGAATGATTTGTTGGGACTTAGAGCGCCTTATTGAAAATACGAAATTAACAGACCTTGAAACCTTCCTATTGCGCCAACGTGTTGCGCACCGCAGTATAGCATTAATTCAAAAAGTTTTAATTGAGGAAGGTTTTTGTTTATCTGATTAGCAAGTTTCTAATCTAATGAAAAAAGTAATTCCTCAAAAAATCGCTAAAACCGCCACTATTTTGCGGATACAAAGCGATACAGAAACAAAAAAAATTCCTCTCCAACGGTGCACTTGTTGCGGGCAACTTAAACCACTTCACGAACTCTATTATGGACGCAACAAAGCGACCAAAACCGGTTATTGTGTATAGTGTAAGGTGTGTTAGAAAATACGGCGCCAACGCAAAGAAGCAAACCGTAAAAAATAGGAGGAAACTCAATAATGGCAGGAATAGAAAAAACAAGACGCTGCCCAAAATGCAAAATAGAAAAAACCCAAACCGAATATCTAAAAACCAAAAGCCCCTTCCAAGTCGCGGGAACAAGTCTCTTTTGTACTGATTGTTTAGAGCGCATGGTTCCATACGATGACCTGGCCGCAGTTAATAAGTTGATGTAGTGGCTTGACTGGCCATTTAGTGTGGAACTTTGGACGAAGTTGGCGCGCTCCGGAAAAGAACGCACCCTACATCTCTACGCTAAACAAATTGGTGAAAATCCAACTTACCAATCTGTTGATTGGGAAACAATGAATGAGAAGTGGAAGGAAGAAGAAAGTTTTGGAACCTTAGGCGACTTTTTAGACGGTGCAGACGAGGCTTTTATGCTAAGAATGCAGCGAAAATGGCCCGCCGAAATTGAAAGAACAGTTGAAGATTATCATTATTTGGAAGACCTATATAATGATTTACTTGCTACGCAAAATCTTGTAACTGCGACTTAGCGCGATGACGCCAAGAGACTATGCGAGGTCGGGCTTTTGATTAATAAGAAAATTCGTAGTGGCCAAGATGCTAAAAAAGAAATGGATGAACTGGTACACGTCCATGTAAAATTTCTCTAATTGCTGGGAACACCATACAACAATGGTCAATCAGCAGCGAAACCTTATTTTTGTAAGGGACGTTCAACGACTAGCCGAAAGGCGTAAGCCCAAGCGGGCTGAAACGGGAAACACCGCAAGGTGATGATATAGTCTAATCTGCATAGTAATATGCAGCCCCATGGGAAGAGCTTAGCGAACTCTTTTAAATATTATGATGTACCACAATATTATCAAAGCTGAGGGTTTTGAACCAAAGAATAGTAAATCAACTGGCGATTTTGACAGTGTAGGTGAATTATTCACTTACTTGGAGAAGCGCGGCAAAAAGATGAATTGGCATACTGAGCCGCAAGATAGTGCAGACTTTACCATAAAATGTATCCAAGACCATCTTAAGCGTTTGGTGCAAAATGAAAGTAGCATTGGCGATTAGGTTGAAGACCGCCGCAAGCAACTTGAATTGGCTGACCGCTTAGAACAAACCGGCAGCTACGAAGATACCGACACCGAAGAAGAAACTCTTCGTTCCATAGAATACGAAGATACTATAGACCTGGAGGATGATGACGATGACGCAATTAACTAATCCAATTGACAGCTTCCGTGTTAATGGTAATGTTCTACGAGACGGCATACCAGTAGAAAAAGGTGTTGTGCTTGATGAACGATGGGTAGAATAGAATGAAGACCTAATCCAATATTATTGTGAGAAGTGGCGGCTTTACCCTGACCTTTTTTTGGATATGATTTCAAGCCGCGATTGTCCAATTAAATTAATGTATTATCAGAGGGTTATGTTGCGAGCATGTGCGCGATACAGATACTTCTTCGGGTCATTCACACGCGCAACTTCAAAGTCTTTCATTGCTATACTCTCTCAAATCTTGTCCTGCATATTTCTACCCAATAGTAAGCGCTTTTTGGTTTCTCAATACAAAAAAGCATCTTTGGATATTGCAAAACAAAAAATAGAAGAAATTTTTCGTTGGTGGCCGCTACTTAAAAATGAACTTGAGTATTTAAAGCAAAGCACAGATTATATTGAAATGAAGTTTAAGAACGGTTCCATTTTCCACGTTCTTGCTCTTTCTGCTTCAAGTCGTGGCTAGCGCGCGACGGGTGGCGTAGTTGAAGAAGCTGCCTTGATAGATGGGACTTTACTGAATGAGGTAATAATCCCCATGATGAATGTGCCTAGACCTCAAGTAAATGGTTTCGTGAATGCGGACGAACCTCATGCCCAACAAATTTATATTACTAGTGCGGGTAGCAAAACTACCTTTGCTTATGAAAAATTAATTGAACTAGTAGTTAATGAAGTAATTGACCCAGACGATTATTTTGTCTGCGGCAGTTCATATGAGCTACCTGTGCATTATGGTTTGCTTAATAAGAAATTTCTTAATGAACAGCGAATGAGTGCGACTTTTGACATGGATAGCTTTGCGCGTAGATTTGCGCGAAACTATAGTAATATAGTTATAGAATTCGGTTAACTGCTGGAAACCCCTAAAGCCAAAATGCCACAATAATTTACCTTAAATTATGACGGAGCGAAAGCAGAAATAAGTTTTTGGATGAGCCTAAGCGGCAACGCTAAGGGCTTGCTAATGGGCAATCAGCAACTAATAAGGAGGATTTAATATGAAATATACTCAACAAGAATATCATGATATTTTACAAGAAGCTTTACCCACATCTGATTTTGATTTTGTAACTTTTAATGGCACAGAAAATCCATGTGAAATTGTTTGTAATAAATGTGGTTCTCATTTCACTTTTAAAGTGGCCAGTAATTTTAAGAAGCGGGCTAAACGTGGTAATTTAGATATTTGTAATAAATGTGAAACTGCTGGCAGAACTGGCTTGCAAAAACAACGAATGGAAATTATTAAAAATAGTTCTTTAATTCCATTAGATTTCGCAATTGAAGACATTCGTTGGTCATGGAAAGAAAAAATAGACTGGCAATGTAGAAAATGTGGGCATACATTTTCTCGGGCGCCCTTTGCTGTATCTTATACAGAAGAAGGAACAAAATGCCCTTGGTGCGAAGCTAACTTTGCTTTATTAAACGATGAAATGATTGATTATCGTATTGAACAAACATGGGGCAATGAATACACCCGAGTTGCACCTACTACTCATAATTCTAAACATCAAAGACGTTTTAAAGTGCGTCATAACCAATGTGGTTTTATTTGGGAAGTAGATTGTTATCATTTCCTAAAGGAACGCACTGGGTGCCCTCGCTGTAGGGCAAGTAAAGGGGAACGAAAAGTACGAGAATATTTACAAAAATATAATTTTATTTTTGAAGAACAAAAAATCATTCCTTGTGGTGGGCATCGTGTATTACGCTTTGATTTCTATTTAGAAAAAAGTAATAAGAAATATGCTATTGAATATAATGGCATCCAGCATTACCAACCTGTTAAATGGTTTGGTGGTGAGCAAGCTTTTCTTAAACAGCAACAATGTGATAAAGATAAAGCTGAATACTGTAAAAATAATGATATTATTTTAATTAAAATACCATATAATGATGAAACATTATTAAATTCTGACTTATTAGCTCAACGACTAAATGAGCAAGCGCTCTAACGCCGAACCCCTAAATATTTTAGGGTGAAGATATAGTCTTATCTTATATGAAAATATAAGCTGTAAAAACAGATATAAATATAGCGAATTTATATGAAAAAAATAAAGGAATCCCAATCAATTTGGACAGGCAGCAATTCTGATAGTTGGTTTAACTCCAATCGCCTTATCAAAATCCGTAAGCTTCTTAACGCCGAAAGAAAAGCTAAATCCTCAAGCAATCCAAAAATGTTTTATATTCTCAGCGCCGATATAGCCAGGACTGGGAACAATGACACTTCTATTATGGTCATAAAGGTCTTGCCTTCTCAAGACGGTTGGATGAAGAAAGTAGTTTATACTGAAAATCTAACAAAAATGTCCTTCCCTGAATAGGCCGCCCGCATTAAAGAACTTAACGAACTCTTTAATCCTCGCGACATTGTAATTGACGCAAACACTATCGGTACTGGTCTACTTGACCAACTTGTTATTCCCTCCATTGGCCCTAAAGGGCAACAATACGGCGCACTTTATGTTTCTAATGACCCAGACACTTACCCTCATCCTCGTGGAGCTGAGGCAAAAATCTATAACATAAAAGCTAACGCCGCCCTTAATAACGAAATATATTCTAACTTTTATATCCAAATGAACAGTGGAAATGTTTTGCTTTTGGCCAATGAAAGAATCGCACGCGAAAAATTACTATCAACCAAAAAAGGCCAACGAATGAATTTATATTAGAGAGAAAAATTCCTCTTACCATACATAATGACCTCGCGACTTATAGATGAGATTAATAACCTAAAATTGCGCCCTACTGGTGCCGCTAATCAGTTAGCGGTAGAATAGATTTCTAGACGCATAAATAAAGACCGTGTTTCTGCTTTAGCCTATGGACTTTATCGCATTAAAGAATACGAAGATAAAGAAACCCGTCGCAACAAAAAACGAACTGGTATTGGCGCAATGACATTCTTCTCATCAAGTAAAAAGAAGGCAGGTGATTAATTTGCCAGAAAATACCAAACCTCGCGATATTAATGCTTTTATTGAATTTGCAAAAAAGGCATCATATCGCGCGCCCAGAACAGAACGTGCATTAAATGATAGGTATAACCGCGTATATAGTACAACTTCCACAAAAGGTTTTACCAAAGAAGAAATTAATGACATTCTTGCTTCTGGTAATCCAACTCTTATTCGGCAATTATCACTTTACTTTGCGCGATTTAGCGGTATTTATGATAGAATTATTGCCTATATGGCGACATTACTTACTTACAACTATATCGTTATTCCGCAATATAATTTAGATAATGCGCCTAAAAATTTAAAAAATACTTACAACAAAAATTGTAGATTTTTGAAATCTATGAATTTAGAGATGCTTTTACCTAAAATTAATAAAGTCATCTTGCGCGAAGGTGTATACTATGGCTTTATGAAAGTAGGAGAGAAAGACCAACCAATTTTCTATTAGTTGCCTGCCCGCTATTGCCGCACAAGGTTTAATGACGAATTTGGTTTGCCTGTTCTTGAATTAAATGTGGCCTATTTTGACAATATCGCATATGATGAGGCAGAACGAAAAAGCATTTTAGAATTATTTCCAAAATATGTTTAGACTTTGTATCGCAAGAAAAAAGTAAGCGAACTTTGGATTGAAATCCCCGCTGTAGAAGGGGGGATGTGTTTTATGTTTAATGAGGAAGGAGTCCCTCCCCTTATCGCGGGTATGGACGCTATTGCAGACCTTTAGGGCGCCCGCGACAGAGAAGCAGAACGCGACAAAAACGAACTACAAAAACTACTAATCCAAAAATTACCTGTAGACAAATCTACAGGAGAATTACTTTTTTCTTTGGAAGAAGCGCAAGAATTACACCAAAGTGTTTGTAATATGGTAGGCGATAACGACACAATTGATGTTCTAACAACCTATGCAGACATTTCTTTGGAAAGCGTACAAGAACCAGATTCCGCCGCGAACAGTTCTACAAGTCGTTTGTAGAAGTATACTTCCAGTGTTTATGATGATATGGGTATAACTTCTCAAATTTTTAATTCTTCTAATGGTAGTACTGCAATTACTTATTCTATTAAAAAAGACATTTCTATTATGTTCTCTTGGAGTAAGTAGTATGAAGTTTGGTTAAATGTAATTTTGCGCAACCGTACAAAATCAGAAAATAACTACTGCACTATTAAGTTCTTACCAATCTCTACACTCTTCCAAAAAGATAGCGTAGATATGTACCTCAAAGCGGCGCAATATGGCTATCCAAAAACAATGGTTAGTAGCGCGCTTGGTTTAGATGCTATGGACTTAATGGAACTTTCTGATTATGAAAACAAGACCGCGAAGTTAGATCAAAAACTCGTGCCATTAAATAATAGTTATACTCAAAGTTCCAGCGATAAAAATTCTAAAAATAATGAAAAAACTCCTAATAAGACTACTTCTACTCCCAACTTATCTAATGAAGGTGGCCGTCCTGCGAAGAGTATTGAAGAGCGTGCAGACCGCACCAATGAAAATATTGACGGGGCTACCTAACGGGGTGAATCAAATTGGAAAAGCAAATTCCATTTAAATTTGATATTCAGTTTGGTGAAACATTCATTCCTACTCAGGAAGACCCCACCTTAAAGAAAGGCAAAGTTAGAGTTTTTTATAAGGGTTTGAATCGCAATTGCAGTTATATTACCGATTCTTTTGCGCAAAAGTTAATTGAATCTGCTAATCTCAAGCCTATTGTAGGAACTTATTTGTACTCTGAAAAGGATTTTGGCGGTCACGAAGAATCCACCGATAAGCGCGCCTATGGGGTGGTTGTTCCAAACAGCGGAACCTGGGAAGAACATCTTGACTCCGATGGCGTAAAACGTACTTATGCGACTTTTGATGTTATTGTTTGGGCCGAATATTGGGACGAAGCAAAAGAAATTTTTTCAAAAGCGCAAAGTATGGAACTGGATAAGAATACAATTAAAGGTTCTTGGAAAGATATTATTTATAATGATTTTGAGGACCAAGCATTTGTATATACCGACGGCGTAATTAAAGGACTATGTGTTCTCGGCAAGCGCGAACCTTGTTTTGAGGGTGCTGCGTTCTTTGATTTAGCTGACGATAGTTATAAGCAATTTACACTTGCTATGCAAAAATACTTTAATGGAGGTAAGGACGCTATGGAAGAAGTTAAGCAAGAAACTTCTGTTGAGGTTACTGAAGAAGTCTTTACGGAAACCGAACCTACAGCAGAAACACAAGTAGAGGCTCCTGCGGAAGCCGAAGCTAGCGCTCCTACTGAATCCGAAGAAGTGAAGGAAGAGGAAGAAACTCCTGCGACAGAAAATACCGTAGAAGAAACTCCTGAAGAACCCGCTACAGAACCTGTTGCGGAAGAAACTCCTAACTTTGAGGATAAATATAACGAGCTACTGGAGACTTACAATGCTCTCCAAACTCAATATGATGCGTTAGTAGAGCAACATAAAACTCTACAAGAAGATTATAACAAGACTTCCGAAGAAAAGGAAGTTGCTGACCAACTCTACGAAGCTGTAAAGCAAGATTTGGCTTCTAAAGAAGAAACCATTTCTAACTATTCTAAACGCATCCAAAAGTATGAACAGGAAGAAAAAGAAGAACTACTCAAAAAGTTCTCTAAGTGCCTACCTGCGCCAGTAATGCAAGAAGTTAATGATTCTATGGCTAATATGACCTTAGATGAATTAAATACTCGTTTGGCAATGGAATACACTTCTTTCTCTATGGCAAAAGAACAAGATGAAGAAATTCGTGTGCCTCAAGTACCGAAGGAATCTAATGCTTTTGCTCAACTTCTAAGCAAATACAAGAAATAATTGGAGGGAATTTATTATGGCTAAGTTTCCACTTTCTAAGTATGCCAGCCTAGAAATGAATCGTGCGGCATATCTAAAGAATGGTTTAGTTCGTTCTCAGACTCCTCTGTCTGATGAATTTACTGCCGCTGCTCCTTGTGAGAACGGTATGTGGGTAGATGCTAATATTGCTAATCAAGAAATTAAGCTACCTGCTGCTGATACTGTACAGTATGGTATCGTTTATACCACCGAAAAGGAATGGGGCCGCTATGTGTATGGTTTAAAGGAACATTTTGATGTAGCTGGCGCCTATCCTCGTGTAGGTATTCTACATTCTGGCGACATTTTCACCACTAACTGCTTTGATATGGGTGATTTTGCTGACCTAAAGGCTTTTGAAGAAGCTATGAAGGCTCTTGATACTACTCCTCTATATGTTGTACCCGTAGCTGGTGATGGCCGTCCCAAGGTAACCGCTACTAAGCCCGCTTCCGGTGCTTATGGCCAGGTAGTAAAGTATACTACTGTTCCTAACGGCGAAAAGGCGATTAAGTACACCATCTTAGAAGCTTAATAGTTGGAGGTATAAGATTATGGAAAATAACTTAAAGCAACTATTAGATTGCGCTCGTGGTGTAAATATCCCCACCGAGTTTGAGAATCAGTCTATTGATTATGATGCAGCTCTTCGTGATGAGCTAAAGCGTCTAATGGGCACTCGCCACCAATTTGAGCGTAATGCCCCCGAAGTATTTGAAATTCTAGAGCAAACCGCTGAGGAAATTCTTCCTCGTAAGGTTATTGATTTAATTGGTATGTTTGCCGAAGTAAAGCAATTTGGCAACAAGGACCGCTTAATCTTCAAGAAGAAGAAGGGCCGCGAACGTGGCAAGCAATATGTAACTCGTGCTACCGCAGCTGGTGTTTATGAGACTTTCCGTCTTGACCAAGAGCAATTTGAAGTAACTCCTGTTGCTTATGGCGCCGCCGGTATTATGGATTTTGAGCGTTATCTTGATGGTGACGAAAATATTCTTGAAATCTATGATATTATCCTTGATGGTCTAGCCGAGCGTATTTATCAGGAAATTCAAGGTATGCTACTTGCTACTTGGAACGACTCTGGCCGTCCCAGCGTGAACAGGGCTGCTTCTAATGGTTTTGATGCTGCAAAGATGGCTAAGTTAATTTCTGTTGTAAGCGCTTACGGCACTCCCGTTATTTATTGCGGTCACGAATTTGCTGCTCAAATGTCCAATGTTATGACTGACGGTGTGCATTATTGGAAGGTTTCTGACCGTGATGCAGATGAAGTCCGTGAAAACGGCTATATTGGCAAATTTGCTGGTGCTTCTATCGTAGTAATGCCTAATAGCTTTACCGATGAAACTAACTCTCGTATGATTTTCAATCCTCGCTTTGCTTATGTAATTCCTGCTGGCAAGGAAAAGATTGTCAAGATTGCTATGGTTGGTGACTCCCATATGCGTTATGTTGATAATGAGGATTGGAGTACCGAAGTTCAATTCTATAAAAAGCTAGGTATGGCTATTGTAACTGAACCCTATTACTGGGGCATTTATTACAATAGCGCCATTGAAGATGGCGGCTGGGATAACGATAAGATTCTAAATCCCTAATGATTAAGATAAATTCGTGGGAGGCCGCGAGTCGGCCTCCCTCCATATGAGTAAAAGGAGTAAAGATAATGGGTAAAGTTAAAGTTAAGAATTTAAGCACATTTGTAATTGGTATTAATTTACCTAATGTGCGTTTTCGTCGTGATTTGATGCCAAAGCAAGAAACTGCATTGCCGGAAGATGTATTTGAAGAATTCAATTACGACCCTGGCTGTCAGGCTTTTATTAAGGACGGTTTTTTACAAGTTATTACTGAAGATGCTGAACTTAAGGCTCAAATTAGTGTAAAGCCCGCTGCTAAAACTAGCGCAGATGTTAATGTAAAGTATTTATTAACTGAAGCTCCTGTTAAGGATTTAATTACTGTTCTTAAGGGTAAGGACTTATCTCCTGCACTAAAAGACGAGTTTATTGAAACTGCTCGTGAGTTAAAGATTACAGATCTTGGCCGCAGCAATGCTCTAAAGCAATATTTAGGTTTTGATTGTTTAGAAGCCGTTCGTATGTCTATTAAGTAAGGGGTGAAGCTCTATGGCTACCTCTTTTCAAGATGTGTATGATGTGTTCTTATCCAAAGTTGAAACTGATGATTGGATGGCCACAGAATACTGGGACATAGTGAAAAAAGATTGGAAGATGCTGCTTGATGCGGCGATAATGCGTTTTCGTTACCCACATATTTCTTTAGATTATGATGTTAAAGCAGAAAGTTTTAACGAAACATTAACTAATGACGAGATTCAGATTCTTGCTTCTTTTATGAAATATGAATGGTTATCTCGTTGCGTGAATACGTGGGATAACATTCGGCACCTTTATTCAACAAAGGATTTCAGTTAGGCCAATTATTTAGACAAGCTCATCAAAGACCAAGCCCAATGTATGGATGATTGCTTGTTTTTGTTGGACCGCTATGACCGCTCTATTCGCTATAAGCCAAATAAAATTTTTGGTAAATTGGCAGGTAAAAATACATGATTGAAGGTTATTACAATAAACTTCAAGGGCGGCTTTATGGATTACTTTGTGAACGCGAAAAAGGTGGGGCTTGGGAAAAATTTTTAGAAACGATTCTTTTGGAACTTTATGGCTTAGAAAAGATTGATAAAACAATTAACTATTGGCCTCTTATTGGAAAACTTTCTGAATTAAAATATCTGGATTATCAATATTTTAGAAAAACTATTTTTGAATGTATCAATTTAGTTAAGGAGTTGAGCGCAAATGAGTGAATATTTTGAAGTTTACCGTTAGCGTGCAACTCATTTAGGAGTAACTCCATAGGAGCGAGCTTTTAAATCTGGTTAGTTAGAGTTTAAAAAGAATCTTCATTATAATCAATCAACAGTCCGGGGCTTACGATGCGAGGATAATTATTTTGATGGTGTTATTTTAACCGATAAATAGGATGAAAATCGTGTTTCTCAAATTTTATTGACTGAGTTATCTGTGGAATTAAAATCCGGAGATTTGGTAGTTTGGAATGAAAAGCCTTGGCTTATTTATAAAAAAGTTGTATCTGCTTATTAGCCTCACAATAAATTCTATATGGTTTAGTGTAATTATGTTATAAATTGGGTTGATACAAAAGGTAATTTACATTCATCCGCAGCCTACATTGTAGGAACCAAAGATAGTAAACTTAAGGGGAATTACAGGACTTGGAACGAGCTGATCACGCCCCAACCAAATAAGTTTATGGAAGTATTAATGCCTTACCAACCCATTGAAAAATCAACCGAAATTATTTTATATGATGAAGCTTGGGAACTTATTGACTATGATCGTATTTCTGTGCCTGGCACAATTTACCTTTCCTTCACTGAAAGTAAAGTTAATGAATTGCGGGATAGTGTAAGAGAGCAAATTGCTAATATTGATAAACTTCAGGTCTGGAGCATTAATGCTCCATTACAGTTATCTGTTGAAGTTGGAGAACGAATTAATCCTGTTTATACTTTGTTAAAAAATGGAATAATTCAAAAAGATATAAAAGCGACATTGGTTCCAAGTGAAAAAATGTCATATGATGATGAAGGTAATCTTATCGCCGCGGAAGCAGGTGAAACTGAGCTTCTTTTAACCTATGAAAATCTTATGCTTACGCTTAAGGTTGTTATTGGTGGCGGCGTTCAAATGGGTTATATTAATGGTGACAATCATATCCGTATGGGGCGTTCTGCTTCTTATGAATTAATTATGCCGGATAATAGTATAGCTGAAACGGAATTTTCTATTGATAATACTACTATTGCTTCTATACAGAATCAAGGTAATAAATGTATCGTTAAAGCTAATGACCGCAATAAACTTGGCACAGTTATTCTTTCTACAGAGTATCTTGGCCAAACTTACACTAAATCTATTAATATTCTCGCCCTTTGGCAGGAGGCTTAATTATGGCGACACAACGCAGATTCGCCGTAATGGGCGAAAACTTATATAAGATTATTAATAAGTTAACGACTAATTAGCGCATTTGTCGTTTACTTAAATACCAAAATTCTAATCCGTTTGACCCTACACTTCCGGATATAGATGGGCTGTCTTTGTTAAATGAGAACTTTATTATTGTTCCAAAGTATCCTGAAATTGATAATATAGAGCGCTCTTATATAACAATTATATTTGATAAATATATTATCAATCCGCAAAATCCAGATTTTAAATATTCCACAGTTCGTTTTGAAGTAGTTTGTCCTTATTCGGAGTGGATTGTTGATGAAGGTAATTTGCGGCCTTATTTATTAATGTAGGAAATTGATAGTCTATTTAATCAAGCGAAACTTAGTGGTTTGGGTAATTTACAGTTTGTATAGTGTGTTCCATTGACCCTTTCTCCTTAGATGGGCGGCTATACGATGTATTATTAGATTAATGAATTTAATTGATGATGATAAATTGCGTTTGTTGTGCGGTAAGCCATTAATTTTTAAAGATATTTGTTTAATATATTCTCCTATATTAGAAGATATAATTTCTGTTGGTTTGTCTAAATTTTATAAAGATATTTCTTTATTACTAATTGAGAAACCTTCTGTAGAAGAAAAAGAAGTTAATGATGTATTAAAAGATTTAAGTGACTTTGAATATTTATTACTTGTTTGTTCTATGGAACCAGAAACAAAGAAAATGTTAGAAGAAGCATTTTATTTATTTACGCAAGATTCTATTATTATTTCTTTGGAAACTTCAAGTATCATTTTGGGCGACCCATCTGAAAAACGTATTTTAACAAAAGATAATTTCTATGATTTCCAAACATATATTGGTTTAGCTTGTGCGATGGAAGATTATTCAGAAGAGCGTATAGAATTCTTAGATACAGACTCCCCGAAAGTAAGACAATTAAAACTTCAAATGCTTGAGGGTAGAAAAAAACGAAAAGAATTAAAAGAAAAGCAAAAGAAATCAGACAAAAGTGCAATTAACTTTTCTGATTTGGTAGCTTCTCTTCCAATTGGAACTTCAGGATATACGCTTCAATCTGTTATGAAATTGAGTTATTATGCTTTTCAAGACCAACTTAAGCGTATGGGTTGGCACGAAGAGTTTAATATAAATACTCGCGCCGCAATGGCGGGAGCAAAAATAGGAAAAGACAAACTCTCTCATTGGATAAAAACAATGACTTTTAAATAAGGAGGATGTTTAATATGGCCATTAACATCTTTGAACGTTATGGTATTAAGGAAGTAGCTAACGTTTATTTCCAAGCTCTAGCCGACGAAGGAGACATCAAAGCCGGCGATATTGTACTCTATTTAGACACCCTAAAGGTTTCTACTGTAGAAACTACTGCTGAAAATGTTTCAGCTCAGGGCGGTAAAAAATCCCCAGCCGCCTGAATAAAAAATCTCCTTAATTTCTGGGAAATCCTTAGAGCCAATAATACTACAACAGAATTTGAAAAAATAAATGTGATAGTTTAAAAAATTGTTGGATTGGATAATCAGAAACCAAGTCGCTTAAACGCGAAAGGCTCAACGACTATTCTAAATGAAGTAAGCTCAAGCGGGCTGAAAGAGGAGAAATGTGTAAGGCCAAACACATTAAAATATAGTCTAATCTCATAAGAAATTATGAGCAGTTCATAAGAGAACGTATCTGATGTTGCGAATCAGATAGAATAAGGGTTTGCAAAAATGTGGGGCAACCCAAAATTGGTCACTTGGGACTTAATTTTACCATAGGTCCCCTTAATGGCGACATTAAGTTAAAAAGCTGGAGAATTGCTGGGAACTCTGACCGGATAATGCCGAAGACAATCAGCAGCCGAGCCGTATTTACGGAAGGTTCAACGACTAAGAGGGAGCGAAAACCTTGCTCTCCTGCACCAGCCTCTCACGGCCATGTGAGATGAAGATATAGTCTGAACTTATAAGAAATTATAAGAGTTTATGATAAGGCATAAACGTAACATAATGATGGTAAGGACATCAACGTAACCCTAGAAGATGCTGTAGTATCTTGGGAAGAACTACGTATCATCATGGGCGGCGCGATGTATAACAAGTCCACTGACGAACACACTGTTACTATTTATAAGAATGCTGAACGCAACTTTAAGGTTGGTGAAACCTTTACCTTCCCAATGGGCGATGGTAAGACTATTGGCGGTAAGAACAATTTCCCTGGTGCGGATGTTGTAAAGACTGGCTTTAAGTTTAAGTGGGTTGATATGACTCACGGCCTACGTGGCTCTGGCGAAGTTGATAGTGTAACTAATGATGGCGGCGATCCCGCTAAGTACACTGTTACTTTAAAGACTGGCACTAAGCCTTTTGCTGATGCCGCCACCGAAATCACTAAGATTCGTTTCTTCTGGGAAGAGGAAGTAGTTGAAGAAGGCACTGCTTCTGAAATCGTTATTAGTCCTTCTACATTTCCTGGAACTTACAAGGTTGTAGGTGACGCTCTAATTCGTTCTGAAGCCACTGGTAAGGATGAAGCTTTCCAATTCATTATCAACAAGGCTAAGATGCTGAGCGAAGTAACCCTAACCATGCAGGCAGAAGGCGATCCTTCCACGAACCTAATCCGAAAAGTCACGGCTTAAATGTGGAAGTAAAAACTGCTTAATTGCTGGAATCCCCTTAGAGCCTATTTAACTCAACAAATTAGTAATAATTTGACAAATATAAAAATTTGTAGTAACATAAAATAGGATTGGGCAATCAGCAGCCAAGAATCCAAGAAAGGAAAATATGAATACAGAATTATTAAAACAGCGTCCAAAAGAAAATCATGGCTTTATTTATTGCTATACTTCTCCATCTAATAAAAAATATGTCGGTAAAACAATTGAGTCTTTAAAAATTCGTGCAGGAAAAGACGGAAAAGGATATCGAAATTGTACGGCACTTATGCGAGCTTTTGAAAAGTATGGTTATGAAAATTTTACTGTAGAAATTTTAGAAGAAGTCCCTTATGAAGATTTAAATGATAAAGAAAAATATTATATTCAATTGTATAAAACGCAAAATCCTCAATATGGTTATAATATTAAACCAGGAGGAGCAGTAGAATATATAGCTAATACTTGTAGTTTAAAACGTGAAGTTTCTCGCTATAATTTAGAAGGGGTTTTTATTGAAAGTTTCGCATCTATAAAAGAATGCGCAAGAAAAATGGGTATACCCTATCAAGCTGTTTCGCAGAATTGTCGTGGGGAGATTACGCATTATAAAGATTCAATTTATAAATATAAAGAAGATAATTGTGTTATTCCAGTTAGTGTCAAGAAAACACATGGACGAAAAACTGGACAATATGATTTAGAAGGAAATTTAATAGCCACTTTTTCTTCAGCCAATGAGGCGGCAAGAGCTTTAGGCAAACCTACGGCGGCTGGCCGTAATATTCGTGCGGTATGCGAAGGAAAACGAATCACTACTTTTGGATATAAATGGAAATTTTTGGATTAAGGTTCAACGACTATTCCGTAAGGAAGTAGGGTGCAAGCGCACTCGAAAGAGCAGTTAAATCAAGAAATTGATGAATGATATAGTCTCATCTTATAAGAAATTATAAGAGTTGTAGTAGCGATACAACGTAAGAAAAATGATTTAGTATGACTTTGAATGTACTCCGCGATAACGACGGTAATATGTTCTCTCTAGTCAAGTATTGATGTAATTAACCGCGGGAGCGGGCGTTAATCCGCCTGCTCCCTTTATTTTTTTATCTTCGGAGGTAAATAATGAACACTCTTGAAGAACTTGGTATAAAAAATCTTGAGCGCGTTTGTATAAAGACAAAAAACGAAGTCGCCTTCGGAGAAAGATTACTTGAAGCAGGCGAACCAGTTATTTATTTTAATAATTTACAAATTGCGCTTCTTTCTGAAAATGTCCGCCCAATTATGGCCCGTGGTGGTTGGCATAATGAACCTCGCGTTATTTGGGAGGACCGCCAAGAAACAACATTTGCGTTTTCTAATGGAACGATAAATACAATAAGTTTTAATTTGCTTCTCGGCGCGAATATGTTAAATAAAGTAGACGACAATATTTTACCATACAATGAAGTTATTATGTTGGATGAGAATGGAAAAGGGTATTTAAAGTATCATCCTATTTTGAATGATATAGAATATAAAAACTTCTTCTTTACTTATGATTTAAATAATATTCAAGGCCGCATTTTTCCTATTTCAATTGATAATTTAAAGATTGATTTTGGAAAAGAATTTGCCGACCAAACTGTTATGTGTGATTATTATTTTGAATATAAAAAAGATATAATAACTTATTCTATGAATCGTGAGAGATTTACGAATTTATATACTCTTGAAGCCACTTTTCAAATGAAGGATGAGAATGAAGGCTTACTACGCACAGGTTATTTGCGTATGCCTAAAATTCGTATATTAAGTAATATTAATTTGAGAATGGGAGAAAGAGCAGACCCTATGGTGTCTACTTTTAGAGTTATAGCGTAGCCAGAGACAAAGGAAGGAAGAGACGATGTTGTATGCGAAATACAATATCTTGACGAAGACATCTCTGGTATATAATATGTGCTCCCATTCGGGAGCACTTATTTTTTTGGGTAAAAGGAGTTGAGAAGAAATATGGCCACAGGACCAAGAAGTTATACAGTAGCTGTTGATTTTGTTGCAAATAAAAAGCAAATGGACCAAATTGTTCAACAATTTGAATCTCAATTAGCTTAGATGAATCCTGGCACTGCTTTATATACTAGTATGTCTAAAACGCTTGACCAATTAAAGGCTAAAGCGCAAGATTTTGCTGATACACTGGCGGGGCCAATGGTAGATAGCAATTAGTTAAAAAAAGCTACTCGTTAGGTTGAATCTTTTTATGATACTGTTCAAAATTCCGCGCGACAAGTCCAAAATGCGGGATTAAGCAATTTTATTTTAACCGACGCAGAAAAGCGAGACTTAAATACTTTTGCTAATAAAATTTCTGCTATTAAAAAGGATTTGCGTGCTGTTGAAGGCGGCGCAGAGCCAAAGAAAAATAGCCGAGAGTTTTTAGAAACTTATGATGATGGTAAAGGAAGAACAGGCCGCTCTATTTTGGCAGATGCTACTGCTACTAAACTTAAAGGTTTTAATGCAGATAAGTCTTTGAGTGCCAACGCTGCTGCTTTTAGAGCTGGTATTAGTGATGCAGAAAAATAGCTTGCTAGTTTAGAGCAAAAAGCATCTGATGTTATGGCTAAATTAGCGCCATTGCGTCAAGGAATGGCTGCAGCATAGACAAAACGAACTTCTGCTTAGACTGAAATGGGTATAACCAGTCAAACTTATAATAGAAGTCGCTTTGCTTCAAGTATAGCGCAAGCGACAACTGTTAGTGGTTTGACAGCGAATTATACAGCAAGAAATGTTCTTAATTCTATTCAAAAAGAAATTACAAGTAATACTGACTACTACAATAAATCTTCCAATACTCTAACTGATGTCGGTAGAGACGTAGTAACATAGATGATGAAGGCATTTAAGATTGATGGTGCCGAAATTCAATCTGTAATTAGTGGCCCAGTTGCTGGTTTAAAAGACAGTATTATGGCCGCGATTGCTAAAGCCATTCAATTAGAAAATGATGGAGTTGGCCTTGGTGTTGAAGGTGTAGAGAGAGTTCAAAAAGTTAGCGCCTGGGGTCGCAACTATGCGAATAAATTTATGGTACAACAATCTGTTGACCGCTACACTGCTGCGCAAACTCAATTAAATGAAGCAGATACTTATATCCGTGCAAATTAGGGGAAGTTAAATACTTAGGAACAAGAGTATGCTAATATCCAAAATGATATTACTAGTATAACTTCTACTTTAATTCCTTCTTTACGAAGTCTTGCTACAGAATTTGAAAATCTTTCTACTATTCTAAAAGCTCAAACAATACAAGAATTACAAGATAAATTAAATAGTTTAACTCAAGAATAGCAAGGATACCAAGATGCTCTTCGTGCCAAAAAAACTGGCAGTGCGGTAAACATTGGCTCTAATGTTAGAGATTATCGTACTGGGGCGGAAGATAACTTACAAGCACAAGGTAATCTTAACGCCGCGGCATAGCAAGCTCGAAATGAAGCAGAGATGTTTAAACGTAATTTACAAATGTCTATTACTCGTTGGATGGGAGCAAGACAAATTGTATATTATATTAGACAAGGTATTCGTGAAGCTTATAATGACATTCAGAATCTTGATAAAGCAATGACAAACATTGCAGTAGTTACTAATTTTAGTGTTGAAGATTTATGGGGCCAAATCAATGATTATATGGCCATTGCAAAACAATATGGCGTAACTACTCAAGGTGTTTATGAAGTAACACAACTTTATTATCAACAGGGCTTAGGAACTGCTGACGTAATGGCAGCAACAACTGAGACATTAAAAATGGCTCGTATTGCTGGTATTTCTTATTCTGATGCTGCTGATGGTATGACTGTAGCTGTACGTGCATTTAAAATGGAAATGGAAGATGCCGCGCACGTTACAGACGTTTATAGTAAAGTGGCGGCGGTCACAGCTTCTGATACACAAGACTTAATTGAAGCTATGTCTAAGACTGCTTCTGGTGCGGCGAACGTTGGTAGTAGTTTTGAGAATACCACCGCGATGATTGCTACCATGGTAGAAGCAACCCGTGAAAGTCCTGAGAATATTGGTAGTGCATTAAAGAGCATCATCTCTCGTTTTGGCGAAATGAAGAAGGGCTCTGCATTTGATGAGAACGGAGAACTTATTGATGTTAATAAGGTCCAAACTGCATTAGCTTCTGTTGGTGTTTCTTTGTTGGATGCTCAAGGGCAATTTAGAGATTTTGATGATGTAATCTTTGAATTGGCCGATAAATGGGACACTTTGGATAAAAATTCACAGCGCTATGTTGCAACAATTGCAGCCGGCAACCGTCAACAATCCCGTTTTATTGCTTTGGTCAGCAATGGCAAGCGTTTGCGTGAAGTTGCTGCCGCGGCAGAAGATTCAGAAGATGCGGGATTAATTCAATATAGTAAAACACTTGATAGTTTAGAAAGTAAGTAGGCTAATTTAAAAACAAGTTTCCAACAATTCTATATGGATATTTTTAATGGAGACTTTTTTAAAGGGTTTCTTGGAGGTTTAAATTCTGTATTAGAAGGTTTTAATAAACTTTCTAAACCTACTGCCTTATTAAATGTTGCGGGAATTATTTCTGCAATTAAATTACTTGCAAGTTTAGGTATAAGCGCATTCTCTAATGCTTTTGGCGAAGTTCGCATGAATTACAAGAGTATGATAGAAGGTATGCGCACTGTTAGTGAAGAAGGTGGTAGAAACAATGCCCAATCTTTTGCTAATGGAGTTAGAACGCAAACTCAAATTCAACAAGGAGTCCCTGCGGGATGGCAGACATCTTATAATTCACAAACTGGTAGAATGTAGTGGATGCCTGTATCTGGAGGATAGGGATAGCCAAGTCAAAATTTAACTTTTGCTCAGCAACATCGTGGGCTTTTAATTGGAACTTAGCTAGCTGGTGGAGTTTTATCTACTGCTGGTTCTATTGTTGCTTAGAAAAATTAGTTTCTTGGTGCAGGCCTTTCTGGTGCCGGAAACGCATTATCTATTGGTTCTACAGCTTCTATTTTAGCTTCTGCAATTCCTACATTAGCTGGCGCAGCTGGGCCTATAGGCCTTGCAGTCGGAGCTTTAGGTGGCTTAATTAGTTTTATTTCTTCTATTCCTTCAAAAGTAGAAAAAGCTCAAGAAGAAGCCCAAAAAGCTACTGAGAAATATGATGAAGCTAACTTAAAACGTGCAGAAGCAAAACAAAAAGTTTCTACATTGGAAGAAGGTATTGAAAAACTTAAGTCTTTACAAAGTACTCAATATGATAGTGAGGAAGCTCGTAAAGAGTGGATTGATGCGAATAATTCTTTATTTGAATCCGTACCAGAATTAAGCGCCTCTTTTGATGCCGCGGGAAATGCTATAATTGACTTAACAAGTGCCGAAAACACTTTGGCTGCAGCACGGAAACAAAGTGCTCAGGCCACAATTGATTCTGCAAAAGCAGAATTAGAAAAAGCAGAAAAAGATTTAGTTACATATGAAACATAGCAGGCAGAACTATTTGGGAATAATGGTCTATTAGCAAGAGAATAGAGAAGTAATATTGCTTATAACAAAACAGTGTCTGCAACAGACCTTTTTGGCAGATTTGATAAGTCCTTAGATGAACTAGCTACTGCATTAGGATACTCTTCTACACGAGATTTACCTATGATTATTGGTAGTAGAGATACTTCTTTTCTTGATGTCTCTAAATTAAAACTTAACGCTGCGAAGACATTAGATTTAACAAACCCAGCAGTTTTAGAATTCTTTAGAGATAATATGACTGAGGGAAAAAAAGTCTTTTATGAGAATTTTTTAAAATTATTAAAAGACGAGGGCACTTCTGCCATTAAAGAAGAACAATTAAATAATAAGCCAACAGATATTATTGATAGTTCTTCTGCGAAAACTTGGGTAGAATTTATAGAATAGTCTAATCTTCTAGAACAAAAAATTGCAACTCAAAAAGCTACTATAGAATCTGTTACACCAACAATTTCATAGGCAACAATTACTTCTAAAATTCAAGACAGAATTTTAGAAGGAAATTTAGTTGGTCAAGCTTATGAACAATTAACAGGTATAGACGAAGTTGCTTCAAAAACTTTGTTGCGTTGGGCAAATGGCGATTGGAATAAATTAGATGATATTACCATTAAAAACGGATTAGAGGATTTAGATTCTACTATTTCTGGATTATATGATTCTTTAACCACATTAGGTGAAGTTGATAATTATAATGATGCAGTTCAAAAGCTTACTGCTGGAAAGACTACTTATCAGCAATTTTTAAGTCAAATAGAAGACTTAGGAATTAAACTTCCTGAGGCATTTTCTGCAACTTATGAAGAAGAATTTTCTAAAGTCGCTGATTTAACTTCTAAAGCTCTTACAACGCATGGTTTTAGTGACGTAGCTAATTCTTTAAGTCAAAATGTTCCACAAATTTATCAATCGGTAATCACCTCTTATGCTAAACAACTTCGCGATTAGGTTGTGTCTGGCAGAATGACTTCTGCGAAAGCAAGTGAACTAATGCAAGCTCAAGATACACTTTGGTCTTGGGCTGCGCAATAGGGAGAAAAAGCAGTTAGTATCATCGCTGAAGCAGATTTAACTTCTCGTTCTGGTATTAAAGAAGTTAAAGAGTAGTTAAAGAAAGCTGGTATTGATGAAACAGCAATTAAGAGCTCTGGTTTAGATGAAATGGCTCCTTATGCTGAAAATATGGTCACATCTATCAATGCTTTTGTTGACGGCATAACCGAAAAAATGGATGATACCATTAAAGAATTTGATACTGTTTCTTCTTAGATGGATTTTAGCGAAGCTTAGAAACTTGCAAAAAAATTAGGAGTTTCTTTAGCCGATACTAATTTCTTTGATTTAAATAAAGGCACTTATACTTATGTAGGTGCGGCAGAAACTTTAAATAAAGTTTTATCTAAAGATTTTGATAATTGGCAAGAAGAGTACTCTGGTTATATTGATGATTAGATTGCTCTCATTGGTGAATCTAATAATTTAAGCACTGATGATATTAAACAACAAGAAAAAGCATTAGAAAAAACTCGTGAGTATATTGAACGTAATAGAACTTTCCTTGAACTCAAAGGAGAGTATGATACTGATCTTTAGAGTTTAAAGGAACAAGAACAAGAGCTTTCTAAACAGGCAGAAAGTAGATAGCTAATAGAGCAATATTCTTCTGCTGCTGATACACTATTTACTTCTTTATTAGGAAAAGACTCTAATTTATTAAGTAAAGCTGAGCAAACTTTTAAAAGTACAGTTGGGGCAGAAGATGTAAGTGATTCCACCAAGGCCACAGCATATTTAAAATATTTAAATGAAACCTTTAGTGATACTATTAATGCTCAGTTAGAATATAGAACCAAAAAATTAGAAGCCGACTTAGCACTTTCTAAACGATTTGGAGAAAAAACTCTTGAGGGTTTTGAGATAACTGACGCCTTTAAAAGTTTAGCACAAAGCGGGCAATTAACACTTGAATCTCTAAAGAATGCGTTAGCTACTGCAGGACTAAGTAAGGAACAGATTGACGCTTTACCCCAAATTGCTACTAATGCTTTTGGTGATATAAAGCTAACCGAAAATGATTTTAGAGATATTTTAACGCAAATACCAAGAATTAAACAATCTGTAATTGATACAATTGTACAACTTTTTGCTAATACTCTTCAATCTGCTTCTGACAGTTTATTATCTGCGGCAAAAGATTTGGCTGAATCTTCTGCTGAAAAAAATATTACGTAGGCTGATATTGAAAGTGCGTTAGGAACTGATGTTTACAAAAATTTAACTCAAAATGAACGAACTTTCTTAGAAGATATTTTAAGTGGCCAATAGACTAAAAAATGGGCATAGTCTCGTAAGAGCGGCCTAATAGCAATAGCTGAAAAATCTAATGTATAGGACCCAGAGCAGTTTGCTAACAATATTTTAGGATCTTATGCTTATCGCTTGCAAAATGTCCTTTCTACTTCTGCTGACATCATTTCTGGTGAATTTACTCAAGCAGATGTAGATGAACTTGATGAAGGCGAATATAAGAATAAAGTTCAAAAATTTTTAAAAGATGTCCAAAATGACCTTCAAGGTGCAGTAAATTCTTTATTAGCCGATACACGCAAAGCTCTTGAAGACCATGATATTTCCTATTCTGATGCTAAATCTACGGCTTCTGCTGCGTTTAAGCGTGCATTAGATTATGATGCGATAGTTAATTAGTTTGGCGAAAGCTTTTCTGATATTGCTAAAGAATATACTACTGACCAAATTGAAGGTTTAGATTCTGCTTATGAAAAACTTTCAACAAGTGCAGAAGGCGTCTCTGCTTCTGACTTAGTTGATGTTTTAGCAGACATTTACCTTACTTTTGGTGAAAAAGTTAGTCAATATTATCGTAATGCTTTACAACTTGGCGAAGATGGCAAGTATCGTCTAAATGTTGGAAAACTTGAAGAAAATCTATCCAGTATTAGTGATATTCCTGGAGCGCAAGCATATAGTGAGAGAATAATTGAACAAGCCAAGATTTCCGTCCAAGCTGCAACGGAAGATTATATGTCTTCTGTAAGTTCTGCTTTAGAGCAAGCTGCTTCTGGCGAAAAGATGAGTGTAAGTGATGCTCAAAGCTTATTAGATAAGATGGGCTTACGTCAAACTCAGGAAGCAATCGCAACTTTAACTTCTGGTAGTTTGGAAAGTATTTTAAATTATCTTGTAGGTTAGATGGATTTAGCGGTATCTGCTGGTACAATTGATGCTTCTATTGTTCAAGAAAAATATACTGAAATTATTCAACTTATCTTAGATGCTATTCGTGATTCTCTTTCTTCTAATCTTGACGCATTAGGAAAAGGCATCTCTGGTGAATTAACTAATTCCGAATTCTTTTCTTTAGCAAAACAATATGGATTAAATTCTCGTGGTAATATTTCTTCTTACAAAGGTATTACTTTAGGTTCTCAAAATCAACAGGCTTTAATTGCAAAAATGAGCCGCCAAGTCCAAGATACTTTTGGCTTAACTGGTGTTGGCGAGTTTGGCCAAGAACTATGGAATTTGTGGCAAGATTCTGACAATCCTTTATATAAGAGTTATCAAGATGCCGAAGATGCAGCAAAAGAAGCGTTCGCCGCTGCTCAAGCTATGGGAGACGCTACTGGTGAGGCAGCGCAAGAAGCGTGGAGCTATGCTCAGGCTCTTCAAGCTGCTGCATCCGCAGCGAAAGAATCTGCTGATAGTGCTGAATTTGATTTTATGGGCCAAGACCCATTTGCAAATAGACAACAAGAACATTGGACGCAATTAGTTGATAACATTGATACTTTTAAGAGCTCCCTTCAAAGCTTTGCAAAAAGCGGTGAAATGGGAGTTAAGGATTTTTATAATATTATTGACCAAATTGATAGATTAGGTCAAGCAGGTTCTTTCTTAAGTAATGTTGGATAGGATGAATGGCTTAAATCTGGACAGACTATTCAAGATTGGGCCAATAAGGTCGTTGCTGCCAGTGAGACTATTGGTAAAGTTGACGCAAAAGGCTTCGTTGATGTTGGGATTGATATTAGCGCCGCGGCGTCTTCTATGGCAACCGGAATGACTGATGGCCTAAAAGAGGTTGCTAAACAACAAATTGATTATTTAAACGGCATAGAACAGATGCTTCTTGCTATGCAATCACTAGAAGACATTGGTGATGTTAAGCTTAATTTAGGCATTGGAATTGATGTTGATGGTGATGGAAAAGGCGAAACAATTGAAACCTATCGTGATTTAGTTGATTTCTGGAATGCCAACAAAGACAATGAAGATGTTAAAAAAGAACTGTAGTTTGTTTTAGGAGTAGCTTGGGATAAAGGTAACGCTGGTTTAACAGATATTGCTAACAGATTAAATACTTTTGGTTAGAACTTTGGTTTTGATGAAGATAAATTTTTTGAATCAATGTTCTTCACAGACGGCAAATTTAATCCGGAGAAGTTTTTAATTGGTAGTGATTTCTTTGTTACAATGTCAGATTTAGGTGCGGAAGGCATTCAAGGAATGCTTGATTTACTTGCTTCTGACATGCGCAAAGCCGGTCTTGATTGGGAATTTAAAGATGGGGAAGCCATTTTCACCGACCCTGCTGCGGCTCAAAAGTTTTTCTTAGATTTATTTGGCGACCCTACAAAGTTTGCTAAACTTCTAAATCAACAAGCTAATCTTGAACAGTATTCTAAAATGCTTTCAGAAGCTGGCGGAAAAGCCATTGGAAATATCAAGTTGCAAGATGGTAATGCTACTGTTGATAGACAAATTAAATTAACTCCTGGCAGTTTAATATTAGTTGATGACGAAGGTAATGAATTAACAGGAGAAAGTTTAGTTGATTATATCAACGAAAATGCCGACAACCGTATGGTTGTAGAAGATTATCTTAATTCTGTTTATGGCGCTTCTCTTAAATCTGATTAGTCTTATATTGTAGATGTCGGTGAAGAAACGGTAACTTATAGAATTGGTACAAAAATAGAAAGAAAAATCGCCGATATAACTGGCACTGGTACTGACGAAACTATCAAGCTTCCTTCTGGTACAATTACACTTACTGTAGAAGAAGGATAGCTTAAAGTTGAAGGTCCCAATGGCGCTCCTCTTTCTGATGAATTAAGGAAGGAAGCAGAAGATTAGCTTACTAAGAACTTGGGAAAGCCAATAACTATTTCTGATACTGGTAATGTTACTTATACTGTTTTTGATTCTGTTGAAGTCAGTCTAAATAAAATTGTTGCCACTTTACAGTCCATTTCTGACTTAATGTCTGGCGACGCTTTTAAATTAGATTTTTCTAATTTAGATGCTGAGCCTTTAAATGCAATTTCTACTGCATTATCTACTATTTCTACTTCTGCTTTAGGCTTAGCTGTTGTCGCGACTTCAATTGCTACAATTGCTTCTAATGCTGGAATAGCAGAAAGTAAGTTAGATAAGGTCGCAGGTGAGTTAGACGCTATTGCAGGAAAAAATAAAGACATTAACGTTAACTTTACAATTAATGGTATTGATTTAATTTCTTCTGCTTTGTAGTTCTTACTTGGAAATATGAGTGCAGAAAATGCTACAGTAGAAACCACTTTTTCTGCAAAAGATGAAAATGTAGATAAAACTGCAAAAGATGTTACCAGTTCCGTTGAGTCTGTTCCATCAAGCCACAATACTTCTTTTAGTGGTATAGTAGGGAATATAATTTCAGTTGTAGAACGAGTTAAAAAAATCATTGCTGAAATTCCTAAAAGTGTAAATACCAGTTTCACTGGCACAGTTAGTGTTAAAAAAACTGGTGGGAAGCCTCTTGCACCGAGTGGTGCAGGTTTAAATGTTGACTTGCCATATTATACAGGCAATGTAGATGGTAAAGCTCTTGTAAATGGCCAAATTTATGGTGCTGCTTTGGCAGGTAAAACTCTTGTTGGCGAACTTGGCCCGGAGTTAGCAGTTTATGATAATAAATATCATCTACTTGGCGAAAATGGCGCAGAATTTGTAAATTTGCCTTCTGATGCAATCGTTTTTAATCATCTTCAAACTCAAGGTATTATTAATGGAAAGGTTGATAAAATTCGTGGCACTCAACTTAATGCTGCCTATAAACGTGCTTCAATGTATAGTGGAAATGCTCTTGTTGAAGGTAATGCTTATGCTGGTGGTATTGGTTCTGCTCTTGCGGCGGTTCGTCGTGCAAAATCAATTTGGACAAATCTACTTAACTCTCTATCTGCTGCTGATATGCTTGGTGGCGGCGGGGGAGGTGGAGGTGGCGGCGGAAAGAACGCCAGCCTCAAGCCTTATATTGCAGACTTACAAGAATGGTATAACCTTTCAAGACAAATTGTTGATCTTGAAAATCGTATCAATACTCTTGTTGCGCAACGCAATAATCTTTCTAAGGGTTTTGACCAAGGTGCCGCTTATCTCCGTAATTTAAAGGAAAGTCAAGCTCTACTTGAAGACCAACTTAACACTCAACGTGATTTATATCGTTATCAACAAGATGAATTAAAGCGCCAAGCTGACGCTATTAATGATTCTTCCAACTGGATTAGCAAGTTCTATAAAGTTGGCGCAGATGGTGTATTACAATATGTTGAAGGTAACGAAACTAATGGAGGCAAAGGTGCCCTTGAAGTTCTACAAGAACTTAACGATATGGGCGATAATCCTGAACGCTATACCATTAAAGACTAGATTGCTTGGATTGAGAAAGTAACTAATGGTCAATTTAAACGCGGCTTCACTTGGGAAGAAGGCCAGACCGAAGATGAAAACGGTAAAACAATTGGCAATGGCGAATACACTAAGAAAGAATGGACAGACGAAGAATACGTCCAAGAATTTTTTAGTGCTTTGCAAGAACCAATTGATGATTATGATGGTCTTCGTGATTCTGTACAAGAAACAGAGGAAAAACTAGAAAGCTTAGCAGAAGAAATTCAAAAGGTTAATGATGAAATTCGTGACAATGAAATTGAAGTTAGCCAAATGATTTATGATGCAATTGTTCAAGTTAAGGAAAAAGTCATTAAAGATTTAAAAGAATCCAATAAACTTATTACTGACGCGAACAAAGCATACGCTGATTCAATTCAAAATGCAATCACGAAAGAAAAGAATCAATATTCTACTAATCAAAACATTTCTGAACGCGAAACATTACAACGTCAACTTTCTCTACTTCGCCGTAGCGGTGGTAGTGCAAGTGAGATTTAGAGTTTAGAAAAAACTATTAGCGAAAAGCTAAAAGACGAATACTTCCAAAAGCAAGAAGATGCGCTTGAGGTTATTAAGGATGCCAATACTAAGCAAACTGAACTAATGGAACAGCAAGTCCAATTACTTCAAGATACTTTAGATTACGAAAAGGAAAATGGTGTATTATGGACTAAGGTTTATGAAATCATGGATTAGGGTAATGCCTTTATGCTTGATTTCTTAAGCGGTGCTGGCGCGGATAGTTTCTTAGAAAAAGCAAACTTAGAACAAAAGAAAATGTTAGAAGAGTGGGCGTTCAAGATTGGCTTGTATAGTGAAAATGAACGTTCTACTATGCTTTCTAATAAATATGCCGAACCTGCTTTTGAAACATTAAAGAATAATATAAGTGACACTTCTAAGTGGAAAGAAGGCTATAAGAATGTCTATGATTCTGTTGATGCCGCGACTCGCACGGGGTGGGACAGAGATTATTTAGACACTTATAATTCTTATATGCTTAAGAACGTTAATGGTCAAAGTTCTAATGAGTAGATTGCTGCGGCTTAGAAAGAAGCTTCTCGTTTAGCGGAACAAAGTTTCTTTGAACATATTGCTCAAGAGAAGAAACGTCGCGAGGATAATGAGAAAGCAAAGAACCAGAGTAATAATAACTCTGGTGGTGGAAGTTCTGGTAGCTCTTCTGGTGGAAGTAGCCCTTCAAGCAAGTCTAGTGGCACAGGGTACTATTATGTAACTATGGCTGATGGTACAAAGATTGGCGTTCGTAGTAATGACGCTAAAAGCGCCGCGAGCTATTTAAACAAGAAAGCCGCGCAAGCCGAAGAGAAAGGCGGAACAGTTGAACGTAATGCTGCTGGTAATGCAGTTGTCCGTGGTAGTGGTGCAAGTAATTCTATTCCTAATCAGTATAAGAAGAATTATAAAGTTACCAAGCGTAAGACAGGTGGCTCTGCTACAAACACTGGCTTATATATGCTTCACGGTACACAAGAAAATCCCGAATATATCTTAAATGCTAGCCAAACTCGTGGTTTAGAGCAACTTGTTTCTTTCACTCAAAAAAATCCTGACTTTGTAAATGTTTTAAAAGCTCACTATGATTCTTTTGCTGGAAACCTCGCTTCTCAAAATTATACAACTTCAAACTCTAATTCTATCAACATTTCCGATGGAGCCATTCAAATCTCCGTCGCGAAACTTAACGACTCCTATGACATTGAAGACATTTCCAATGACATTATGGACCGTATGTATTCTATTGCTGCGAAATCCTCAAGTCGCAGTGTTTCTCGGAGGTAAAGGATTATGGGTATTTAGGTTGAAGAACTTACTAAAAACCTAATGCCTTGGGAAAAAGAGTTCATTGATTTTAGTTTCAATGGCCATCACATTAGTGAATTTGGACTGGTCGCTACAACAAGTAGCGACCGGTACTCTTTTGATGGTTCACCGGAATTTGAAGATGAAACATCAACCATTAATGGCGTTATGGGACAATATTATTGGGGAACAACAATTAAGACAAAAAAATATACATATAATCTGGCAACAGATGGTATGACAGAACAACAATTTAGTGAATTTAAACGACTTTTCCGACCAGGATATTATGGGCAATTTTATGAAGATACTTGGTGGGATCGCTATTGTTATGTTAGAATTGAAAGTGTAGTTAATTTTACCTTTATTCCTTTTCTTACGGAAGATACTATTGCTGGTATTCCACTTAAAACAAGAATTTATAAAGGTGAATGTAAGCTAACCTTAATTTAGGATAAGCCTTTTTAGTTCGCTTTTTAGCACGTTTTAGATAGCACGATAAAAGATTTAGCTACCGCAAAAACTAATGATAATCAATAGGCTGCACTTCGTATGATGTATCATAGTAATATTCCTGCAAGGGATAGTTGGACTGGTATTGGGGACTGTTGTATTGGCGCAAATTAGTTAATTGATTAGAAAGGCACTTTTAAAGATATTACTTTTACTCAATGTAGTTCTTTTCGTTATTATAATCCTTCTACTTATAATAGCGAATCCGTGCTTCGCTTTTCTTTGCGACACGCTGTAAATAGTGAATTGTTGCCATAGTTATCTGCTAATTGCGAGCCGATTTATTTTAATGAAATAAATGATGAATACAATACCGCCGCGGAATTATCTGGTAGTTTATTTGCTGAACCTCCATATAATGTTATTGGTACAACTTATTCTGTATTAGCTTCTTCAACAGGAGATTTAGCTAACCAACAATTAAGTTAGACCTTCAAATTTTCTTTACCAGAAACTTTTGAGCAAGTAAATAAGGCAATAAAAATTGCTCATGACTATTATGAGCAAGAAGAAATTACCGCCGCAGTATCATTAGAAGAAAGATTGCGAGAGGAACTTGTTAATGGCAAAGTACTAAGTTGGGCTGCCAATGCAATTCAAACTATTATGAGTTATGATGGTAAGCAAAAATCTCCTTAGCTATATATTCCAGAAAGTGAAACGGTAGTAGAAAATGAAGGCACGAATACTTTCACTAATAACAAAATTAAAATATATACTGGCCCCGTAGGAAATAATGCTTAGATTGAAGTGAATTGGTTTGGCTTCTTTAATATTATAATGTTGTGTATGTTTGCAAATTATAATGATGAACGAAATTCTGATGATTTTACTAATGAGCACTTTTTAACTAATTCCTTTTATGATTACACCTTAACCTTTGATAGTGAATTAGGAGTTTGCACTGTAGATTATAAATATAATAATGATTTACTTGGCGGTTTACAACGTTTAACATCTATCAAAGAAAACTGCAGTAATATGGCTTTGTCTCCTTACTTAATGTTAGATGGTGGAGATACCTTAGATAAGAAAACCGGAAAAATCAATTCATATCATTATCTAATTTTTAAGAAGGGAAACTCCACTTTTACTGTTGAAACAGCTACATTAAAATACAAATATACATATATTTAAAGAGTATTGGAGGGATTTAATTGAGCGTTAAATTTAATCTATCTCAAAAATCCCGCCCATATAAGATTGACGTCTATGGACTACAAGATAACTTTATTGGAAACTTGTAGTCCTATGACGACCACTATTTGGGTCAAGTCGTAGAACCGGCGATGGAGATAAAGGATGATGGAACGTAGACCTTAACATTAAAAATTCCAAAATATTTCATTAGTGAAGTTCCTAATGAACGAATCACTAATCCAAGATGGAAAGACATTGAAACTGGAATATTAGCAGAAAACACACGAGTGTTAAAAGTTAGCATTTAGTTCGCGGATGATTCTGCAGAGAATGGCTATATTACAAAAGTTTTTCCTTTCATTATTGACAAAATCGTAAATCGGCGTGACAATAGCTTTGGAGTTTACAAAGAAGTCACTGGTAACGGTTTGGCTTTTGCTGAATTAGGAAAAGTGGGATATAAACTTGAGTTAACTGCTGATACCTTAGAAAATGACTTTGCAAAAGACAGTAGTACAATAGCAAATATAAATTATTGGTTAGATAAAGTATTTCCAAATATCCGCGATGAAGCTGGCAATATCATTCGTTGGCTTACCCCTTGGAGTTATGAAATTCGTATGGACTGGCGCGGTTATTTTTAGGATGCAAGTGATTTCCTTATTGATGGTGGTATGGCCGCACAATTAGATGGGTATAGTTTCTATAATGCACGTGGCGCGGCGGAAACATTAAATAATAAGGATAAAAATTGGTTGGTCATTAATTCTGGTTCAAGTAGATAGTTGTATCAAATTCGTGATGAAGAAACTATTTACGAAGATGCTTATGTTACCAATTGGATCACTTGGCCAGTAAAAGATAAAAATGACAAAGTTTTATATGAACAATTAGTACCCACAAAAGTAACTTCTTTTAAAGAAAAAGCGCGTTATGTAAATTGTTCTAATAGCAATAAATATAATATTACCCAAGACATTGCAGAAGCTTTTGGCGTATTTTGTACTTATGAATATGAAGTAGATGACCACGGCTATTTTCGTGGCACCTATTGGGATGAGATTGGCCGCGTTTGGACAGGCAAACGAGTTGTATTCTATAATCGCGCGATTAAAACTGATGACCCATATACGATTAATTATCAACATAATTTGCAGTCTATTAGCCGCACTATTGATAGCAGTGAAATTTATACCAAATTGTATGTAACTCCTTTGCAATCTGAAATTTCTGATACTGGCTATGTTAGTATTGCAGATACGCCAAGCAATCCTTTACTGGATGAATTTATTCTTAACTTTGACTATCTTCATTCTATTGGTTCAGTTACTGATGAACAATATGATTGGATCGAGCATACTTACAAAACATAGCTAAATATTATTAATCGTGCATATATTAAATTAGAACAAGAATATAATGATTTAACTATTTCTTTGAATGATGCTCAAGCGGAATTGGCCACGGCAAAAGCAGAATTGGCAAGCGCGCAAGAATAGTTAGGTAATTATCAAACTTTACGTGATAATGATACTTATAAACAGCCAGTTGTAAAAGATGAGCATAATTCTTATTCTGTTACGCTTGTTCCACAAACCGCATCAAATATTAATCAAGGCACATTTAGAGTTACTGGTATTGATGCTTCTACGATTGAATGCTATAACAATTCTGCCTATGAGCATAATCCTTCTAAAGGCAAAAAATGTTTATTTAAATATGGAAGCACGGATCCTAATATACCGGCGCCTTATTTTGTAAAATCCTCTCCAGGGCAAGCTGCTTCTTTACCTAACGATTGGTTTATTATGACTGATGAAGATGGCTTTCCAAGCACAGTTTATACTTCTTTAGAAAATAAAAATACTGGTTTTAATAATTTCTCCACAGGCGCGATTGTTTATTTTAAATTGTCTTATTGGCCAAAGAACAAATATGCAGCAATTTGTACGCGCTTTGAAGCAACAATTGCGGAAAAAGAAGATGCCATTAAACTTCTTGAAGAAAAGATTGACCATGAAGACCCAGACATCACTAAATGTGGTTTAAATCAATAGATAGAAAATAATACTCTTGCTCGTGAAGAATTATAGAAAGAAAAAGAAGATTTGAATTATCAATTTGAGCGTTTGCTTGGCCCCGCAGTTCGTGAAGGATATTGGCAAGCAGAAGATTATGAAGACCCAGGTCAAGGTGTTAATACAGTATTTTCAAGAAAAAACAACCATCCTGAAACAAATACTTATTATATTTTTGATGATAAGTTATTTGAGGATGAGCAAAAGAATTACTATGTTGTCACTGAAGGAGTTACTAATTATACAAACAAATATTATCCTTATATTGACCTTTCGGAACTATATCAGTCTGATGCTTTAAACAATGTTGAAGAATTTGTTATTGAACTTGAACATCCTGAATTTAGTGCGGAAATTACAGAAGAAGCTGGATTAACAAAAACTTAGCAATATAGAATTTGTTATAATTCTGATTTCTTTTATTTTAATCTTCCAGATACTTTACCCAAAGGTTCGCATTTATATTTAAAATTAGACCCACATGATACTGGTGTTATAGATAATACTCCTGTTTTTGGTTATATTAGAAAAGTTTTATTATATTATAATACTCCCACAAATACCACATTACAGCCTATTCCATGGTTGCCTAAAGAGGAAGTTTCTTCTTTAGCAATTGACATTACTTCTCGTTTTGCAGGCTTACAACAATTTTTAGGCGTAAGAAGTCTTTATAATAATGGCGGTTTCATTTTCTCTTTCTTAAATACAAGTAAGGATAAAGATAATCCTCATATTATTCCGGTTGCATTACTTAATGCTACAGACATTAATTATGAGAATTATACTCAAGTATCTTATGCTGCGTCCGCGACAGCAGTACGACAATATAGCCCAAAATTAACAATTACCTCTAATGACATAACTCAATATCCTATTGTTTATCCACGAGTTAAATTAGATTATAGAAATGTTAATTATAATTCTGACAATTTAGTTGTTCACTGCAATGCAACGCACACCATTAACGCTGATGGCGAAGTAGAAAATAATCCTGATTTAATTAAACATGAAGATTATCAAATTATGCTTCGCGAGGGGCGGCCATATATCACTTTAAAGGTTACAAATAATAATCTAATTAAATATATCCTTGACTTTGATTACAATATTGTTTATTAGGTTTCTCGCGCGAATGAAATGCTATATCTGGATGCGCGACAAGTCGCAAAAGATAATTCCAAGCCTAAATATTCTTATGAAGTTGAAATAGGCAATATTCCAGATGAAATGGAGCATATTGAACTTGGCCAACTTGTTTATGTTTGTGACTGGACAATTGATGCTGAACGAGAACGTGGTTATGTTTCAGGGATAAAATATCAATTAGATTAGCCTTCTAAAGATACAATTACTATTGCTAATTACAAAACAAAATTTGAAGATTTGTTTTCTTCAATTTCTGCCCAAAACGAAGCAATGAAACAAAACCAAACTCAATATAATATTGCGGCATAGGCATTTACTTCTAATGGTGAAATTGCACAAGAGACACTACAGCAAACCTTAGATAATACAAATGCGCATTTTGAATTTGGTAATAACACTCTTACCTTAGATAAATCTGGTGGTATGATTATTACCAATGAAAGTGCTTATCGCAATGGAGTTTATGGTTAGATTAAGTTAATTGGCGGTGGTATTTTTTGCTCTGATTCTGTTGACGCGGATGGTGAACGAATTTGGAGTACTGGTATTACCCCAAAAGGTATTAATGCTTCACTTATTACCGCGGGTCAAATTGACACTAAATTTATTCGTATTCTTAGTGGCGACCAAACTCGGTTCCAATGGAATGAAAGCGGTTTGTATGCTTTTGGTGATGATACTACTGTTAGTTCTACGAATAACGCTTTAAATATTGATACTACGACCTTCGTAAGATTTAATGAAAACGGCCTCTTGTTTCAACAAAAAGGAACTGAGCTACTTTCTTTGGATTGGAACGGTTTAAAAATTGGTGCGTAGAATGGCGCAGTTCGCATAAGTAGTGAAGATGGCTTTGAAGTTTATGATAAGTCTGATAACCGTTTGGTATAGTTAGGCCGTCATTATACCGGCGCGACGGATAGCCAATCTTAGTATGGCTTGGCAATGTACAATACTGATAAATAGAAAACACTATATACTGATTAGAACGGTAATTTACATTTAACTGGAAAACTAACCATTGGTAGCGGCGAAGGCTATGTATGCTTAAATGGTGCCGCGAAAAATGCTAAGGACGTTGTATTAATGGCTGGTAGCCAAGATGCGAATCAAGCAGAATTTGTTCTATATTATGATGGAACAATCACAAGTAAAGGAAAAACTGTAAAATTAGTTGAAGAATAAAAAAAGAGGACAGCATTTCTGCTGTCCTCTTTATTTTTTTATTCTTCAATAAAAGGTTCAATAGTTGCCATTTCTTGAGGAGTTAAGGTTGCGTTTTCTAACCAATCTAACTTAATAGGAGTAATGGCTAATTCAATTTCAGTGTTTAGTAAATCAATACTTTCCTTTTGAAAATCTGCTTCTTTGCCTTCCATTAGTTTGACAGAATCATTCTCAAAAATTGCTTCGCCATTTGCGTCTTTTTGTGCATACTTTAAAATAAGTTCGCGGCGGCAATCATTGAAATTAGTCATTTCTTCATCCAACTTTTTTGTTAAACGTGCTAATAAAAAAGCTTGCTTAGCTGGAAAAGGCTGGACGACTAACTTTTGGAAAATTGGCATTGATTGCATCAAATTATATAAAGTAATCTTCATTTAAATTTCTTCGCCCCAGGTGATTTTCTTTTTGTCATATAGTTGATGAGAAAAATAAACTCCCATCGCTATTGCATCAGCTTCGTCTTGTGTTGCTGAAATATTATATTGTGATAAAATCCAATTTTGAGTTGCTTGTTTTGCAGTTTCTCGTTTGTCGCCGTGATTCAAACCAACATATGAGCGCCAAGTGGAGGAACCTGCAAGTAAATAATTGTACCCATTCTCATATAAAAAATCTACTAAAACGCCTTGAAGATTAGCTAAAGTCTAAAAGGTTTTTACTCCGCGTTGTTGTTGATACTAAATATTCTCAACTCCAACACCATTAGGTTGCCAAATTTTTAAATTATTTGCTAACCATTTTTTAACTTCATTAATGCGCTCAGTCGCTGAATGTTCTGAATTTGTTGAAAAGGTTCCATAAGAAGTCAATTTCTTATTATCAAAAATTGACCATCCTGTTGTTCCTGTCGCGGCATCAAGAGATAAAACACGATAAACGCCTGAAGTTGGCGGTAAAATTTTATTTCTTGCAATAAATAAACCGCCTTCTTCACATTCTACGCACCGGTGTTTTTTTCTCCAATCTTCATAAGTCTATGAAGTAATATGCCCTTTTGGACACTACCACTTCATAGGGGTTTTAAGATTTTTGTATTCTTCGTCCAAAACAATCCAACCATTAGCCATAGCATCGCTTTGGACGGTGTAGATGTTAATTGCCATTAGTTTCCTGTAGAGCCATAACCGCCACCGCGGTCTTCTCCAATGGTTTTTACATTTTCTACAATCTCAAAATCAGCTTGATAATTCTTTTCTAAAATAAATTGTGCAATTCGGTCTCCAGCTTTAAGACTTAAGGGAGAATCAGATAGATTATCTACAATTACTCCTACTTCATCTTTAAAGGAAGTATCAATTGTGCCTGGAGTGTTGGAAATCCTTAACGTGCTTTTATGGCTCAAACCACTACGAGGACGGATTGCCAAAGCCCAACCAACAGGAATTGCAACTGCGATACCAAGAGGAATAATTACGCCACGAGCATTTGGCTCAATAGTAATATCTTCTGGCAAATATAAATCACAGCCTTGGTCACCACGATGCGCATAAGTTGGAACTTTTGCACCTTCCCGCAGAAGTTGAATAGAAATTGTAGGGTGTTCTGCTTCATAAACAGGAAGAACGGCGTTAAAGTAAGCAACAGAAGAAGCTTTTAAATTATCTAAAAACTTTTTCTTTTCTTCATTTTCTGTTTTTTCTTTAAAAGAATCTAATAGATTAGCATAATTCTCTTTTAATATTTCTAAAGCTTGAACAGTTTCCATACGGCTGTATCCTTCTTGGCGGAAAGCATTCGCAGTAGCGTGAATTGCTTTCTCACCTTCTGGGCCGCTAAAAGATTCAAGAATACGCTTTTCAATTAATTCACGAGAAGCATTAAATACTGAATCTTCAAGTTGAAGTAATTGTTCAATCATTTTAAGTAATTCGTCCATTTTTATACCTCATAGTTCATAACTTACTTCTACAGTCACGAGAAAACACTCATCAATAATTTCCCCTTTAGACTTTTTCTGCTTTATTACATAGCCAGACTTCTTGACTGTATAACCGCCGTCAATAGCGTTATCTTTCCATTCATTAATAATTTCAATTGCCGTCTTTTCAGAACGCACCCGCCAAGTCTTGCTTTCTTTAATTAGTTCGTTTATTTCCATCTTATCTTATCCTTTCGCTTGATGTCTATATTCTTCAGTTTTAAAATTCTTCAACTTATCATATGCAGCCTTATAAAGTTCTTGCCGTGTATTCTTATCCACTAATGCTGAGCCGCGAGCAAATTTATTTCCTGCAAGCATATTATTAATTGCTTTCTTAGAATTTTTCTTCATTGCTCTTCGTTCTGCACGATTGGGAATCCACACATCAGGAGACGGCACGGCGTCCTCAGTATTTACAATAGAGGTTAATCCTTTTTCTGTAGCTTCTGCGGCGGTAATTTCGGGTAGATTCTGAAAATCAGTTTCACTCATGTATCAATATCTCCTGTGTCTAAAGCCATAAAATTAACTTTAACTGGTACTCCAATTTTTTCTCGTAAAAGTTCTTGAAGTAAAATACGACCTTCATCAACGCAAACTTCTAAAGGATGGTTTTCACTGTATTTTTCTTCTAAGCCTTCTTCGCTTATTTTTTCCATTTGATGAAGTGTTAAATAAGTAATTTTATAGTCTTGTTTTACTATGTTATCGCAAAATCTATTAAAACCATATTGTTCATAAGGCTTTTCCCAAGGTGCAACAATAACATTTCTACGATAAATGGCTTGCCGTAAAGTTTCCGCGGTTTTACCTTCTCCGCGTTCTGAAATAAAGTATGAAATATTGTTTCCATTAATATAAAGTTGGGTATCTTTTTCTGCCGGTTTTAATTGTTGTATAAGCATTGTTACCCCTTAAATGCACTACCAGACACAACATTATATCCAAATTGCGGCTGGTTAGATTGGAAGAAGTCAATATAATATTTTTCTCTATCACCTAATTGGTCTTTTGCACATTCCTCAAGAAGCTCAAAAGAAAAATTCCATAGCCCTTCTTCTCGCATTACATCGTGTATTTTTTGATTTGCTATAGTGCCGATTCCAATAGAACTTTTAATGTGGTCAATTAAACGACGCTTTACATTTGTGGAGCGGCCAATATAGCATTTTTTATTTTCTAAATTCGTAATTTTGTAAATACCAGAGCAATCATTATTCGGAAGAATATTTGTTAAGAGTTCGTTTGTCGGAGCTTGATAATATTCTGACCAAATCAATTTATAGATTGTATCAGTATGTTGAATTTTTGGAATTACATAAGTTGTTAATAATTCTATGTCTGATTTATCTGCATCAGAAATATTAATTATATTAACTAAATTTTCTTCAACTTTATTTAACGCACTTATAACTGCAAGATACTAATCTTTTGCATCTTTTGCGGCATAAGTATATTTGGCAATTAATAATTTGCAATCCTGTTGTGCTTTTGTAATTTTTTCGTCAGTTTCTTTAGTTGCGTTTTCTAAGCGTAATTCTAACTCATTATGTTTTGCCATGGCTAACTACTCAATTCCATTTTCAATAAAATCTTTCTTTTCTTTAATGGTAGAATTAAGATTATTTAATTGAGTTTGTTGTATGTCGCATCGTTGCATAAGTTGCTGTAACTCATCATTAGCATATTGCTTATCTACACAAATACGATTATAGCTATCAGTTAAATCAGTAAGTTGTAAATGCAGACTATTTATTTGAGAATCTAATTTTTTAAGACATTCTTCTCTTTCTTGTATTGCTTGTGTAAGTTGTTTATCTTTTTTAAGATTTTTAAATAAATAAACACTAAAAACCGTTGTTGATATTACCCAAAATCCAACAATACATATAACCACAATCCATCCAGGCGCCATATTGATTACTCCCTAACCTTTTTTCTTATTATAAATTAAAAAATATTTTTTGTCAAATTTTTTCTAAAAAAAATAAGAGGCATAAAGCCTCTTATTAATTATTGTCTAAAGTTAAGGTATAGATTGCTGGGGTCTCGTTATTAAGCTCATAACTTAATTGGATACGATTGAATGGCCCATAAACACGTTTAATAGTTTTATCTTCATGTGTATCACTAGAGCGCCAAATCTCCTGCATTGCAACTGTAAAAGACCAATAAGGTCGTTCTTCACAAACGGCTTTTAGAGTTTCATAATCTCGCGCGGTTAGACAAGTAAATTGAAAAGTCAATTGGTTCAAACTCGCATAATTACTTAACCTAATAGAATTGTGTGGAATAAAAGCTTTATCAATAGTAAGAATTACTTCCTCGTGTTCGTGATTAAATCCATAAACTGTTATGCTTTTTGCACATTCCTTTTGTCTTAGTAATTCCATATTTTCCTCAAAACCTTTCTGTTATATCTTCATATTCACAATCAATAGTCCCGTTTTTCAGCAAATTATGTTTTATATGATAAATTTTTTGATTCTTGCTCCCCCGCAACGGTAAAGTAATATCTCGCTGTGCTTCAATATACGGGCCGTCAATTAGATAATCTATATTGCGGCTTAAAGTAGTATATTGCTCTGGAGTTAATTGAATGGATAATTCTGCAAGCGTAAAGCCCGTCCAGAGGTAAATTGGCGTTTCAAGATTTTGTTTTTTGACTTCAGTACATAGTTGCAATACACTATCAATGTTATATTGAGAACAAGGCTCGCCGCCGAGAATACTTAAATGGCGATGTAATCCATTACAAATTAGACTTGAAAGAATTTTTTTAATTGTATTTTCTGTAAAGTCCTCACCATAGTTTTTATTGTGGGCTTCTGGATTATGGCAACCAGGACAATGTTTCTCACAACCACTAAAGTAAACAGAAACACTCCAACCAGGTCCTGCGGCGGTATCATTATAATAAATTCCGGCTATTTTACTCATAATATCATCTCTTAATGAGCGTGTTTAACGCGCTCTTTTGTCTCTTCTTGCTTAGCGTGATTAAAATGTTTCCAAGTAGTAGACAAATATCCAGTAACTCTACGAAGCTGTTGAATATTATCGCTACCGCATTGTGGACAAATATCATTCATTTCATCGCTATAACCACAATCTAAGCAAATATCATTAGGAACATTAATCGCAAAATACGGAATGTCTTTATCCATAGCATAATTTACTAGTTCTTCTAATGCGGCGATATTATTCTTTACTCCTGAAGGCAATTCAGTATATAAAATACAACCAGCATTGCTATAATTTGTAAGTTCACTTTCAATATCAATTTTATCAAAAGGACTAATTTCTCTCCATACCGGGACATGTATGGAATTCGTAAAATATTCTCTATCACTGACATTGGGAATAACGCCATATTTTTCACGAAATTTAACTAATGCTGTCCCGCATAATGATTCCGCAGGAGTATAATAAACGCCAAAGTTTAATTTATATTCATTTTTAAATTCTTTACATCTTGTATTAAAAAGTTGTTCAATTTTCTTTGCTAATTCCATACCTTTTTCAGTGGTATGGTCGCACTTAACAAGAATTTGTAAGGTTTCGGCCAAACCAATTTGACCTACGGCTAGGGTTCCGTGTTTGAGCGCGCTTTCAATGCCTTCTTCTGGAATATATCCTGCCATTGTATTGTTTTCATACATGAATCTCGCGGCGGAAGCTGGTTGAGAACACATTAATTTATAACGCTCAAGTAGCATATCTTTTGCTTCGTGAATTTTAGTGTCAAGAATAGACATAAATTCTTCAATGAGGCTGTCTTCATCAACAGCAATATTGGAGACTTGCGCTAAGTTTTCTAACTTTTCTTTTGCTTCCATTGCTAAAGTAGGTAGAATAATAGTTACTGGAGCAAGATTACCACGGCCATCCTTTTTAAAACCAAGACCGTTAATATCAAAACCGTTATAAGTTCTACACGTTTTATCCGTTGTTACCAACGGCACTGACTATATCTTCGTCAAAAGACGTCTCCTGCTTCGGATTAGTGCTTATCTCTAATCCTACTCCCCTACATTCATCAGGGATAGTCGATACACCTTATTTATAAATAAATCTTGGCACGGTCTCAACCTATTAGGTCCTAACCGTTAGCCGCATTTTGCGACACCCGCATTTTGCGACACCCGCGAGCGCGGTTCAAGAGATTTTAGATGAGCTGTAGTTTTCGCTTACCCATCGTTGAAACATATGTTGTTGGGTCATTTTTATCATATCCCTCATTTACGCTCCAATCAACATTACAATAATTAGGATATAAACGAAGTGCGGTAGATTTTAACGCTAATAAAAATAAGTCATAATTTGGGTCACCAGGTTTGCGATTTACACCTTTCATACATTGAAAAATTTGGCAAGGAAATACAGAAGTTCTATGAAATTTACCAACGCCACTAATGGAACCTTCAAGCAGTGCTTGAATAACCATACGCCCTTCTGGCAATGTGCAAGTTCCGTAATTAATAGATGAAAATGGTAATTGATTTCCACTGCGACTTTGGAGGCTATTAAGATTATGGAACATTCCTTCAACGGCTTGTTTAAGTTCGCGTTTGGTCATGTCCATTGCATATTTGTATGCGCCGTTATAAATCTTATACTCGTCATCTTCAATTCCTGCGTCTATCGGAATATGTTGGAATAATTCTTCATCTTCAATATTATGAATATACTTTAATCCATCAATATAGTGTTTTCTAAAACTTTTCTTGACATAAGGAACCATAGTCCAATCAAGATGAGTTGAGGACACTCCACCAAACTGCTGTAAAGACTGTGCTTGAAAAATAACTGCTAACAATTGAAAAGCGGTATTGATGCTATTTGCTGGGCGAATATCAGTTTGACGAGTATTAAAACCCTTAGCAAGTAAGTCATCAAATGGAATACTTAAACAATTATGTTGCCCAGTTGCATAAGCATTTAAATCATGAATATAAATTTCATTATTTAGATGATTATTACGGCTCATTTCTGACATACAATTATCTAATGCATATTGTCTCATCATAACATTAGTTGCTTCGCCAACACGACCACCAAATGAGTTTTCATCCATATTAGCATTAGAATTTTCAATTTTTTGTCCGTGTAATTTTTCACTAATTGCATTAATAAATTTTACAGAATTTTTTCTAACTGTTTCTCTTTGAAATCTATATCTAATATATTCTCTCGCAGTTTCCTTATCAAATTCCATAAGAAGATTTTCAACTTTATCTTGAATTTCTTCAACAGATAAATAATCTTCATTTTCTACCGCCATTGCTTCAATCTTATCTGCAATGGCATAAACATAATCTGGAATATCTTCTCCATGATAGGCCTTTGAAATTGCTAAAATAATCTTTTCTTTATCAAAAGGTTTAATATCGCCATTACGTTTAATAATACATAAATTCATTTGTTTCAACTCCATTAGCAATTTAAGGTTTTAGTTATTGTTTGAAATGTATCAACTGTTCCATCGCTCCAACAGAACGATGGAACAATTAAAATACCATCATTATAAATTTGTTCTACATCCGTTATTTCTTCATATTGGATATTATATTCATCCAATACTTGTTTTATTGTGCGGCAGACAGGGGAGTTAATGTGATAAAACTTATTTCCCATTTCGCGCTCCGCAAAAACTACAAATGCCTTCACTATTAAAAGCACTTGTGCCATCTTCATTTATGTGAGTGCATTGTGCAGCACAGTTATCAATTTCCTGCTTTAGTTCTTTAATACGAGGATTAAGTTCAAAAATATTGCTGGTATCATTTAATACTCGTATAAATTCATCTTGTAAAGTTTTCAGCTGTTCCTTTACTTCAAAATTATTCACTTAAATCACTCTCCACATTCCTTTAGTTTTTATTAACATATTTTTTGAATAAGGTAAAAAACCTTTAAAGATTGGATTCTTTTCAATTAAAGTTTGAAGAATTTCTTTTTGCTTTTTTGTTCTAAAAGCTTGCTCAAAAGTTAAATCTTTATTACCACTATTTGACCAACTGCGGATTGCTTTATAGATTTCAATATAGGGATTAAGTTCTTTTGTTGGTGGATAGTAAATTTCTGAAAATATAGGGATGTTACGAGAATAATAACTAAATAAAAGATTTATACAATAAGCAATATTTCGTATATAAAAAGTTGAAGTATAAGAATCCGCGCCGTAATTCTTACCTAAATAAATAGAAATGTTAGAGTTAGTGGTTATTTCACCAAGCAACTTTAACTTATATTTTCCAAAGTATTTTTCAAATTGATGCGGCGGCACATAATAATCTAAAATTATTTTATTGGCACGGCTAACTTTTTCATATTCTTCACGCAGATATAAAAACTGAGAAATTGTATGACATTGAATTGGTTCTACACAACAAATAGTAGATGGACGTTTTTTTATAATAGAATCAAATACTTCCCAACATTTTTCATTACCTAAAATATCTTTGTCATATAAATAAACTCTGGTTTTTGGCGCCATGGGTGGGACAGGAATTAATTGGTCATTTACGAAGGCTTGATAATAAATAGAGTCTAAGAAACTTAGTGCTTTTGCTGTGCCGACTTTATCATCAGTTAATCGTTTTTGGACAACCTCATTATAAATAGACACATCTGGCGGCATATGATGGATGAGATTTGGTATATCGTCTGGAAGATATTTTCCATAAAATTTTATATTTTCTGTCATAAAAATTTCATCTGGAATTTCCTCAAGTAGTTTATTACTCAAAAAATACACCAAATCACAGTTCATCATTTGCACCGTATCTGTTAATAACCGAATATGTTCTTTAGGCTCATTTCGTTTATAATAACTTGATAGCTTCATCGCCACCAATGAAGGAGTGGGAAGCCCGCGAGAATTTGTAATGAAGTCAAAATCAACAATTCCAATAATACTTCCTCACCTCCTTACTCGTCAAAACGCTTATTAGTAAATACCATTGTGCCATCATCATTAACTTCTAAGATTTTCATAATTGGAACACGATACGGGCTGCCTTTGTAAGCTTTTGGAATAAAACTGTTGCCACGACGAATACCTTGAAGAAATAATAAGGTTCCACGTTTGAACCAACTGCGTTCCATAATTTTTTTCTTACCATCATCGCCAATAATACTAATTTGTTTATCATACTTTGCATATTGATTTTTCCAAATCTTTACAATTACTACACCATCAGGAGTTAATAATGTTATAGAATTTTTCATTTTATTTTTATCCAATACTGTTCCAGCAATATAATGTAATTTATACAAAGTAATTTCTTTGCCATCTTTAGTATTAAAAATTCTATCTACTTCTGGATTTTCAGAAATATTTTGAAAATTTTCTAAGTTATAAAGATTTCTATTTAAATTAGCTAATTCATGGTCATGATAGTAAAATGACATAGCTTCCATTTCGCAATGAGAAATATTGCCACTTATATTTATTTCGCACATTTCTTCAACAATTTTACGATTTAAGTCTTCTAATAAACAATCTTTATTTTCTTTAATAAAATCAGTTAAAGGTGCAATTTGCTTCTTATAAAGTTTTTCCCAATCTTTTAATCTTAAAGTATTACCATCAATTAATAAATCTATATCATAACATTCACAAAAATGATTTAGTGCTTTTTCTGGCAAACTAATTATTCCGGTTTCTTTATTTAAGAATTTCCTAATAAATTTATTAAAATGGTAAAGTTCAATATACTCTTCACAACCATCAGGAAAAACATCATATTTAATTAACATTGGCACATTTGCTAAAGTTAAATTATTTTTTGTTCCGGCAATTTTTCCAAGATATTGATTCAGCAATCCCATTCTATCTGGATATAAGGTGTCAAACGAACCACATTTAATTAAAGTTAGCATTTGAAGCTTATTAACTTTAACTTTTTCCATAAAATCGTCAATAGAAACATAAGGACGATTTGTAATAATAGTTTTAACTAAATCTGCTGAAATTCTTGTCAAGCCTCTTAAACCAGAAGCAATTGCATTTTCTTCTACGATAGGAGTAAAACTATATTCGCTTTTATTAATATCTGGCGGCAAAATTGTAATTCCCTCTTGTTGAAATTTACCAATTGCCGCGGCGATTTTGCCAAAATCTACACTCTTTACTTTCTTTTTCTTTTTTGCGCTTCTATCTGGTAAATCTTCATAGTCATATTCTTCCCAATCTTCTGGTTCATAAATATCAACAATTTCTTCAACAGGCTCTTCATCTTCAAGTTCCACTATTAAGGTATCGGGGTCTTCTTCGTCTGTTTCTGGAACACCAGCACTATCTACAATAAGATTTGCTGTATTCCAAAAGATAATTGGATATTTGCTTGCTAAGTTCATTTCTTGTAATGCCACCAATGAATATCCGCTGGTATGACTTGCGTTAAAACCATAACCTTTATTCATCGCTATTAGAACATTCCATGTGTATTCACAAAGTTTCCGAGAAAGATGTTTTTTATCTATATTCTCTAAAAATTCTTTTGAAAGTTCCATATATGCCTTAGGATTCTTTTTTGCAATAGATTTTCTTAATTTATCTGCCCATTGCAAATCATAGCCGCCTAATTCTGGCAATTGAACCAACATCATAAATTGTTCTTGACTAATACAAAGTCCATAAGTAATATCTAATTCATTATGAAGAAGTTGGCGTTCTTCTGGTGTTAAACCATATTGAATCATTTCCTCTTCCCATAATTGAGGATTTTTTTTAAATCGTGCGAATTTATCAATTGGACTTTCGCCGCCCTTTTCTTGCGCCATTAGACGAATAACAGAATTTAATGCGGCAAGGTCATCAACACTTTCAGGGCTGGTTGCTGCAATGCCTTGAACGCCAGAAGATTTTTCCATTTGAAATAAACTTACAATCTTATGTTGATGAATCATTTCCCACATTTTAGGGTCATCTCGTTCAAGATTATAAATACCTATTACTTTTTCATAAGTCTCTTTTAATGTTTTTTCTGGTTTAACATAACCGTATTTAATCAATAACTCTAAACAAGTTTGAATACGATCTTCTCCTTCAACGGAAAGAACATCATACTTAATCAAAGAACATTCTTCCAAACGATGAAGGTCATAACCACTAATAACTGTTCCATCAGGCGCTCGCATTAATGAGCAACTTTTTGTAAAAGGTTCATCAACAAATACCACACCACCCGCGTGAATACCAGCACCACAAATAATACCTTCAATGCGTTGAGCTAATGCCCATAACTGTGGTCGTTTATTCATTTCTTCTACAAATGTGCTATTTGGTTTTAAGCCATCTTCTTCACTACCATAATACATTTGTTTTAAAGAATAAAGTTGACCACGTTCAGCTCCAATTAATGAAGCTAAATATGAGCCTTCTTCTGGAGGCAGTTCCAAACCACGAGCAGCAGTTAAAATTGCGCTTTTAGATTTTTCAGTTCTTAAAGTTAAAACATTACATACTTTATCTCGTCCGTAAGTATCAATTAGATGCTTTAATACATCTTGTCTTTTTAATCCACTAATATCGAAGTCAATATCAAGCACACTAACACGTTGTGGATTTAAGAAACGCCAAGGATACATTTTAGTTTTCTCGCGGAGACAATTCATTTGGATAATATCCAAACAATATAATAATAAAAATCCGCCGCCAGAACCACGAGCGGGACCGATAATAGAACCTGCATTCCAACATTCTTCAATAATTTTTTGAAGATTTAAATAATATGCACTCCAATGCGCTTTATTTACTTCACTTGACACCCAAGTTAATTGCAAACATTCTTCTAATGCAGCATATGCTTTTTCATTTTGGATATCCGCGTGTTTTTGGATACCTTCAATAATTGCATTTACAAGTTCTTTATCACCAACATATTCAGAATTTTCAAATTTTTTTAATGTTGGCATTAATTTTATATAAGAATCTTTTACTTCTTGAGAAAATCTTTGATGCTCTAACCAAGGCAACTGAGGAATTTTTAAAGGTTTCTTAATAGAATATTCCTGGCATTTATTTGCGATTTCTTCAATATTTTTAAAAGCATATTCTAATTGTTCAGGAGATAAATATTTAAAATAATAACTAATTTCTTCTGAACTCATAAGATAAGTAAATTCATAAAATGATTTAACTTCGCGATCACCATCTTGTGAATTAAGATATGCTTCATGTAATGGTGCTTCTTCTTTTTTTAAATAATGCGCATCATTGGTGATAATATAAGGAATGTTTAATTCATTGCTCAATTGAAGCAACATTTTATTAACATATATTTGTTCATTTTTATCAGAAGGTTGCATTTCCAAATAGAAATCATTTACTCCAAAAATATCTTGCATATAACAGCACCATTTCTTTGCCGTTTCATAATATTTTTGGTCTTGAGTATCTCTATATTTTAATAAAAATTTTGGAAGTTGCCCGCCCAAACAAGCTGTACTTGCAATTAAATGTCCTTGATTAACTTTTACAATATCTTTTAAATCTTGATAATAAGTTGGAACTCGTCTCATACGTCGTGATACATAAGACCGCATCCATGCGCGAGTTGATAACTCACAAAGCTGATGGTATCCCTCTAAATCTTTAGCAAGAAGAATGAAGTGATAATAATCATCTCCACGCTCCTTACTAAAGTTAGAAGCAGATAGACCATTACGAGTTAAATAAATCTCATTTCCACGAATAACTTTAAAAGAAAATTCTTCATTATTTTTTTGAGCTTTTTTCTTTAAAGAATCAACATAATTTTCAACATCTACAAAACTTGATAGACATTCATGGTCAGTAATGCCAATGCAACTATGCCCTAATTCAATCGCGTAATTAATTAAATCTGGCATCTTATTAATACTATCACGAAGTCGTATGTTGCTATAATCAGTATGGCAATGAATACTTCCGGGATATTTTTGCACTACTTAACCACTCTCCTTTAACTTTTGATATATTATATAATATTTTTTATCACTTGTCAAAATTCATCTGAAGCATCTTCAACATTAAAGTCCTCAATAATTAATTGAGGTGAAGTTTTTCCTTGCCATACATTTTTTGCAAACTTGCCATAAACTGTAATATTAAACAAACCATATTGTTGTAAAGTATCTACAAAATCTGCATCTTTAAACTTTACATATTCTACTCCATTTAAAGTCCATTTTACAGAATCTTTATTTTCTCCCATAATAAAAAGTTGGCTGGAAGAGAGCGGAATATCTTCAACAACGACTTGCGGCTCACTAATATCATTACCCCAAAGGTCTTCGTTGTCTGCAATTATTAAAGCAAGTTGAGAGAAATTTTCATTTGCTTTAAAAATATAATCAACATAATAGCAACTTTCTAAGCCCTTATCTGAGATGTTAAAATTTGCGTAATTAATTAAAGATTCTAATTGCTTTTCGTGAATGGAAATCCCAGCTGCATTTTTATGCGTTTTATCTTTATGTTTCCATAAAGCCAGACTAGCTCTTAGTATTTTTATAAATACCATTCTCATTTCAAACTACGTATCAATAGTAGTCTTACTCCTCGCGGATAGTCGTTACAAAAGTTATTTTCTAATAGGATAATTCAAGCTATCATTATGATAAGTTTTACCAGAATTAATATTATAAACAATATCTTTTTTAATTTGTAATTGTTCAGCAATCTTATTCATAGGAATATTAGTTGTTTGAAGTAGCTCAATAATTCTTTCAACTGGCGCGGTGCGTCTTACATCACGTTTACGAATAGGATAATTCTCTGTCGCATCGTAATGATTTTGTCCAATATTAATCATTGTTACAAAGGAACGCTTAAAACCAAATTTTTCCGCAATTTCTTTTTGTGTAAGCGAAGTTTCTTTTAATAAACGTTTTACTTGTTTGACTTTTTCTTCAATCAGTTGTGTTTCTGAGGGGCGCAATGGATAGTTATATTCATCAATTCGCCAACTACTTCCTTCATTTATATGACGAATAATATTTTCTGAAACTCCATATCGCTTTTTTATATCTTTTCGTAAAATATCTGGATTTAATAAATCTTGTTGAATTTTCCGCGCTACTTCTTCTGTAATAACTGCTGCGGGATTTTTTTCCCCTTTTAGAACAGGTGGTTCTTCTCCACCGACCATAACATTATAACCATTTGGAACTAAAGTATTATATTCTTTAATATAATATTTTTCCATTTCATTATAATTTTCAAAATATCCTAATAAATTCATATGAAAGTGTTCTTTTCCATATTTTACGATTGCTTTATGAATTACACTATTTTCAGATTGCTTACAATGCTCAGTAAAACGTCGTTGAGGATTGTTTGCTTGTCCAATATATTGTTTATTATTAATATCGTTGATAATTTGATAAATGTATTTTCCCATTAGTTATAACCTCCACGGTATTAGCTCTGCCTTTCGGTTTAGCTTTTCTTACCATCTTATTACGATAGACCGTTAGCCACTCTTGTGACCCCAGTGATGAACTGGAAAAGAATGAAGGGCCATTTAATTAACCCTGCACATATTCAGTAAATCCGGATGATTCCAAGAAGTCTTTTAGGTCTGGAACCTCTTCAAAACTATCATTACCTCTAATGCTACCTCGCAAAAAACCTTGTGGATTTTTCCTTACAATAATACAAGGTCGCTGATATTTATTAACAAATTGCGTTGCTAATAAACCAGTTAATTCTTGAGGAATATTATCCTCTTCATAAATTTCAACAACAATAATTTTATTATCTAAAAGTCCCTCTTTTTGGATTCTAAAATCAATTAAATCTGTTGCCTTATCCTTAACACGATTTTGCCGTGCCCGCGCATTAATGGCTTTTCTGGCAGCCTGTGTAGCAAGAGTTTCCATCTCTCCTACTTTTGCGCCACGCTTATCGCTTTGAACAAGCTCATCAGGATTAATAAAAGCTTCAAACAAAAGTTTCTTTTCTTCCATCGTTCCAATACGAATTACTGCATTTATAATTGGAGCTATATAGAAAGCAATTTTTGTATAATTTAATCCTTGACTATTACGATAAAGGGAAAAAGATTGTGCATTTAGAAGTGCTTTTAAACCACCATTATTTATATGCTTTAGACCTTCTACAGTATAATAACGGGTTTCTGCATTGCTTGGACTCATCATATCCGCAATGTTGCCGACCGCACATAAGTCCATATATTTTTCTGCATTATGAACTTGGAAATATTTATCTAAAACAAATAAAAACTTATAAACGACACCTGCGCCACAAAGCCATTTATTAGGATAGTTAGTAGAGAGTTGGTTGTTAACTACAACAGAATTTTTACTATAACCGTGGTCAACAACGTGATGGTCAAGACAAATGCTTTCTTTGCCTGCATCCTTAAGCTGTTTATGTTGAACATAATCGTTGCTACCTGCATCTGCCAAGATTACAAGCTTTGCACTACTCTCTAATACTCTATCAATTAAATCATCTAAACCATGACCTTTATGCTCGTGCATTATGTATGATAATTTAGCATCTGGCCTAATTTCTTTAATGTAATTCCAAAGCATAGCACTGGAGGTGAATCCGTCCGCATCACTCATATTTACCCTGACTTTCGTCATATTTTATATAATTCTAAAAGTTCTTGAAAACGTTTGTACTTTCTATCCATATAAACAGTAGCTTCATTATATACCTTAGAAAGATATCGTAATACTTGTATATTTCCACCAAAATTAAAATACCAAGTATTTGTTCTTCTCTTTTCAGGCAAAACGCTACCAATCCAATCAAACTATTCCTGCAACCAAATCATCATTTCATAAGTTCCAACGAAAGAAACTTGATAGACAAAATGATTAGAATTTTTAGGATGACATTTAATGATTGAGCCATCTCCGTCTAAAAAACCTCGAATAAAGTGCCATTTTAAAGAATCTGACAACTTTTCTGGAGGCTGTAGAGTCAATGATTTTTGTTTTGTACAACCTTTATCAATTAAATCATTAACAGTTTTCTAAGAAGTGCATAATAAACGGCCCATTTTTGCACGTCCTGCTCGCACTTCCCAAGTAATTGGATTCGTTGCATGTAAAGCTTGTTTAAATTTCTCCAGCACATCCTTGTCTTGCTCTTGCACATTTAAACCAAAGCAATCTTGTCCATAAATCCCATGGCCTGTTTTATCAACAATATAACCATCAGAAAACATAAAACCTAACCAGTAAGCTTTTTCAGGAGTATCAATATTTTCAAAATAATCTTCATCGTGGAAATATTTCCTATAATGATTTCCTACTGTAGTTTTAATACCTTGTTCTGTTAAAAATGCTGAAATAGATTGTCTGGTAACTTTATATTTCTGCTCCAATTGGCGCAAAGAAACATTATTTTGATAATCATTAATAATAAGTTGTTTAGTTTCTGGAGAAACTTTTTTTATATTTACATTTTTCGCCATAAAAACCACCTCCATAATATAAGTGATTTTGATGGATAGAATTTCTTTTAGAATTTTTTAGGGATTAGACTATACCATAGTAATTTTATTACTCCAATATTATAGTCGTTGAACGTCTTTCTTTAATAATAAAAGAGATTTCGCTGCGTTTGATTGCCCAATCCTTAATGATTTTACTATACCGTTCCCGTTACTGAACGCCATAAATATATCACTATATTTACTTAGTTATTAAGGCTCTAAGGGTGTCCCCGCAATTTAATTGGTTTAAAGTGGACCGTGATTTATCGGTTAATCCACTACGAATAAAACTTCGTCTCCTGCCTGTAGATGCCAAATTAACAATTGCGCAGCTTCATCAATGTTATCCAATAACCAAGGATTTAATTCATTTTCCTTACTTGGATAAACATATGCTTCTGGATCTTCTACTCCTCGCGCATCTAATAACCATCCTAAGCAAGTTGTCGGGTCATGGGGTAAATTGTATTTTAGTTTATAATTCATAAATAACCTTCTTAATTTATTTTAATTCTCTTTTTCATTAATTTTTCATATACTTCCACTCCGCGGTCAATTGGGCTGTCTTTTTGTTGAAGTAAATTATGCTCATCAAAAATGTAATAAAAGTTCGCCAAGCCGCGATATTTTAAACACTTATCAATCAACTTTTTTCTATATGTTCTACAAGCTGGGTCATTTAAATTTTTAAATTCTTTATCAAAAGCCAAAGTTATATCTGATACACCATATTTTTTAACCAATAAATTAATTTGAAAACGATTTAATTGTGAACCACAAGTTGCCACCGCGACACTATAATTTTCATAAAAAGTATCAGATAGCAACACACTTTTTTCGCCCTCAAAAATTACTGCTCGTTTAAAACGCTTAATTGCTTCTTTATTTTCATATATACCATATAAATTAAAACCCAATTGATGATTATACATTTTGTCTCCAACCATCATTGGTCTATATTTTCCAAATTCTAAATCTTTTTCCTCTAATGCGCGGCTTCGCACACCAACTAAAAAACCACGATAATCATAATGTGGAATAGTAATGCGATTTTGATTTAATGAAAAACCTATATGGAATTTCTTCATACTTCTTTCTGAAATTCCATCACCTAACCACAAAGGATGAGGATAATCAATAAAACAATCTAATACATTTGGATTATATGGAGGCAAATCAATAAAATCTTCTGACCTAACTGTTTTTTCATAATGAAAAGTCGGCTCATTAACAATGGTTTCTTGTAATTGTCCAACAAACTGACGAATATAATCTTCTGCGTCACTATAAAAAATCTTATAATGATTCAACTCCATATATCGCATATAGAGTTCAATTATGTTAAAATTTTCACTACATTGAGTATAACAATGAAAACTTTTATTTTGGTCATAATAATAAAGCTTCATACTCGTAGCTTCTTCTATCGGGTTATGACAAATTGTTGGACAAATTAGATAATCTTCTTGTACATCAATGTCATTATCATCTACCCCTAAGCTTAAAAGAAATTGATGAATATCGTCAAGTGTTAAAGACTCAATAATTTCTTTAACTGACATTGCATTTTTAATTGCAACATCATCAAAATTATCTTGTAAAAAATATTTCATCAGAAATCATTGTCCTTTCCAACATCTATTATCTCAGCATCTACTGGAATTGAATCAATAAAATTATCTATTCCTTCTAATGAAACTTCTTCAGAAAATTTTCTTAAAGAATCTATTCTTTCTCCTGCATCAAAAGTTAAATAGTTATTATCTGAATCAGTAATAAATAAATCTTCTTGTCTACCATTACCCAAATTAATTCTTGTCCAAATTCTTACCCCTCGGAAACGGCCACTACGAATTTTATAAACATCAATAACGTGAGTTGGCGCGAGACCTATTTTATCTACGATAGTTTTTACTTGTTCCATTTCTGCTTCATCCACAGGAGCAATAATACAACCAATATCTGCTTTATCTGCAATTGCTTTACTACCGCGAATCATACTTTGGTCGCGCTTTCGTCCGCTTACAAGGCCTTCGCCATTTAATTGGGTTGAGGACATAATAAAAATATTATATGTCTTAGCGATTTCTTTAAGTTGGTTGGAGAGTAACATTAGAGTTACATCTTCACGTAGACCCTTCATATCAGACACCAAAGATGGAGAAGAAAAAATATAGTCATAATAAATATATTTAATTCCATTTTGAATAACGTGCTTCTTAATAACATTTTGAACATTCGTTAAATTCGGGTCATTAATTTCTTCCCATTTAAAATACCCATCAAAATGCTTCATTATTTTCGCGGCGATTCTTAATCTTTCTCGTTCTCCAGGAGTTATAATATTTGCGCGTATACGACTTTCTTCTATACCAGAAATATACGCTAAAACCATCATCTTAATTTCATTACTTGTTTGCTCTGTTGCAATAAAAAGAGTCTTAACTGGAATAATTGATTTATTATAAGTAAAGCAATTTTTCTTTAAATCATAAATAATTGGATAAACTCCTTCACACGCATCAAATACACTATTCCTTGTTTTACCTGCATTGGTTCCAGCAGACCTTAAATACATACATCCCAAACGCGCACCACGAACTATTGAGTTAAACATTTCACCACGAATAGGAAGTCCATAATCTCCCTTATCACCTAAATTTTCAAGTAACTCATCTATTCCATCTGAAATATCGCCGCCACCAATGCCACCAGAAATATAGTTAGTTCTTAATTCTTCAAATTGTCGTTCTACATACCCAAGAATTTCTTCTTCAGTTGCATTTTCATATCGTTCAATACATTCTAATTCTTTGCGAGAACCGCCGCCATAACGCTCTGCCGCAGCTTCAAAGTCATAAGGAATAATATTAAAACCTCTTGACTTTAATTCAACCAATAATGATGTTTTTTTAAGTTGATTATAAAAGATATTAAAATTTTCTGGACTTCCTTTGTCTAAACACATTTGAACAAATTCTGACCCATTATAACGATTATAATTAGCTTTTAAATTATCATATTGATTTAAATACGCGATAATCATATCGTTAGAAATAAAACGACTTTCATTATTCGCAATATTATTTACCGCAAAGAAAATTGTTCTCGCAATTACATTATTTTTACTAAAATCATTAATCGTAATAGGGTTGGGAGTATTATGTAGAAGGACTGGCTCTTTCATTATACTGCCAAGAACTTGACAATACAATTCAATATTATCAAATGTCAAACCAATCTCTCCTTATACATCATCTGGACTTATCATTTTAACTGTCGTTTTTGTCTTCCCTTTATGAGAAGGAATTATTACTCTTGAAACCTCTGGCTCTTTACCTAATTTTTCTAAAGCTTCAAGATTTCTTATTTTATTCGCTTGATAATATTCTTTTGCCGCATCTGCATATTGCGGAATTAAATATAAAGAAGTTCCATATGGAGTTTTTCCTAAAATATCATAAATATAGTGCAATGTCGCAGACATATTAGAATAAGATAAATTTCCTTTTTCTTTATACCTTTTTATTTCCGCCAACATTTGTGGGCCGGGAAATTTTATATGGAACAAATTACTAACCTGTTTGTATAATTTATTTCTGTCCTCTTTTTCCTTTTCTTTTTTAGCATATTTAGAACTACATTCCTTTGAACATAAATATGAAAAAGTTGGCTCAAGACAAAAATAATTAGTTGATTCATTTATAACTTTCCCACATTCTTTACAAATTATCATGCTATCAACTCACCTTTCTTTATGTATTGTAGCATAATTTTTTATAAAAGTCAAAAAATAAACCTCGGAATATATCCGAGGTTTATATTGTTTCTTAATTAAATTAATTTCTTAAAATCATCAATGACAAGCTCAACAAGTTCTTGCTGTTCTTCAGAAACCTTAGAAAGTTGGACATCCCGACCGAATACATGAGTAATAATATCGTGCATCTTAGCTTTTCCATCATCACCATTTGCAGCGACAATTTTATTCCAAAGTTCGCGAGCTTCAGCCATTGTATCATTGAAAGACCGCATAGTAGGCATTGTATATTCTTCTGCTGTCTTAGAAACAATTTCTGTACCAGTTAATTCAGCTTCTTTCTTCATTGCATCTGCAATTGCATCTACCAAATTTTGGTAACCAAGCTCAATCTTAGGAGCAAGATACTTATAACGGCTACCAGCGAATACACGAGGAGTGCCGCGAGTGTAAATATACCGATGACTATCGCCAGTCTTTACATCATATTCAACAGCTAAATAACCGATAAGGTCAACAAGACGATTTACGATTGCATAAGCGCCATTTGGTAGGTCAGGAGCTAAAGCTTGAATTTCATTACCATCTTCATCAGTATACTCAGTGGTTTTAGTCTTAGAGTGAGCAATAAAAACGATTGCATAACCAAGTTGAGTCAGCTCACGGAAAGTTGTTTCAAACTCGTCCTTGAGCATATTCCAACCCTTTCCATAACCAATATCACCAATCGCGCTAACACCTTCACGCGCAATAATGTACTTTTCACAAAGATTATAAGCAATTGCAACGGTATCAATAATAATACTGTGATAAATTTCTTTTGCTTCTGGCTTCTTTAACTGGCGGCAAACCTTTTTAAAATCTGCCCAAGAAGTTAAATCAACAGGCTTTACACCAATTAAGGCATTATAACCTTTTTCAAAAGCGCACAGTAGAGGCTTCTCCCATAAAGCAGCAGTACTCGTCTTGCCAGATTTTGGTTGACCATATAGAAGTACGAAACGCCCGCTTAAATCAGTACAGAGTTGAGTAGGTTGAATACTAAAAATATCAATATCTGCCATATTCAATTATCTCCTAATACATAACATCATTTCTTTCTATATAAAATATTAATTACTCAATCAAGTTATGATTGGGAATTACTCCCAATCATAACCGCCATTATCAACAGGAGCCTTCGCTGCCTTAGAAGCCGCGGCCTTATTGCGAGCATCAATCTTTAACTGCTCACGACGACTATTACGGTCAGCATTTAGAGTCGCAATATCAGCAGGGTCATAAGCCATTTCGTCGTCAAATACTTCATCCGCACCATTTACAAGAATTAATTCGCGCTTAGTACGAGTGGTAGACTTAGGAATAACTTCACCCCAAGAACTTTCTTCGTGAGTTTCTTCTACAGTAGAAGTATAACGAATACGGCCCACAACATTAACAGTATCATTTACATTATAATTACGAGACATAAAGTCTACAACACCAGGATTCTCAGCATAGAAATCCAGAATGGACAATTGCTGACCATACTGGACAATCCCGCCACGAATATGTAGACGGCCAGTAGCTTCACCCTCAGCAGTTACTTCATCATCAATACTCATAATGAAAATATCAGTACTGAAAGTCGCACTGTCACCATTGCTGGGACTTGCTTCACCGCCACCACGGACTACACCAAAGAAACTGGAATTTACACGCCAGCCAGAATTGATGGTTTCGCCATCACGGCCAACGAACATATTCTCACTTAAATTACCATATTTACCACTTACACGAAGACGAGTTGCGTGTTCAAGACCAACTTCTTGAATACTATGATAAGAACCGCCTTCCATAAATTCCTTTAGATTATCATAAGCGGGATTTTGAGAACCATCACGCTTAAACTTCATAGCAACAAAACTTACAGGAATTTCACTAATTTCATCAACGCCGCCGTTTGCCCCGTAATGCTGATTTACGCGCAAAGTAACTGTACCAGAACGATAAGGCTTGCCGCTACCTTTTGCAATACCATCACGAATTACTACACTATGTAGAGTACCAGTAATAGAAACTTCATTCTTTGCAGGATTTTGAATTGACTTACTCATATATATCTTTTCTCCTAATAATTAAATAAAATAAAATAAATAAAATAAATTATAATACAGAGTTTCTACGGGCACGTTCCGCTTTTTCTTTAGCTCTTGCGGCCTTTCGTGCAGCAGTCGCTTCTGCTTTTTCACGCGCTAAACGGCGTTCTTCTTGAACGGGGTCAAACTTCAACCCCTCTTTTGTGATTTGAATCCAACGAATAACTGTTGGCTTACTACCTGCGGCAAGGGGAGCGTATTCTTCAATGCGTTCTGTCGCTAATCCCTTTTTAACTAATCCATTTACTGAACCAGTTACCGCCGCCATTGGGACATCAAGTTCTTCCACTAAATCTTGTTTGGTGTATTCTTTGTCAGAATGCTCTTGTAAAAAAGCGAGCACTTTTTCTGAATTTGGTCGCATTTTTATATCCTCAATGTTTAATTTATTATAGATTAAATTTTATTCTTTGTCAATTTTATTTTCGTCTGAATTTTCACTCAAATTCTTACAAAAATATTCTTCAACTAATTCTTGCCATTTAGTATCATCATTAGAACTTTGGGCTACTTCATATAGCTTAGGAATTAAATCTTCATCATAAGCCTTTACAACTGCCGTCCAAGTATCCACATTCTTTGCAATAACTGTTCGGCTAATAGACGCGCCAACCCAAAGATGGATAAAATCAAGAAGAGTTAATTCTTCATCTGCTTCAATCTTATCTTCAAGGTCGCGAAAATCTTGAGTCATTTTTTTAGTATTGGTTAGGTCTTCTTCTGGATTCTTTTCAGAAATAACATCCATTGCTTTCTCACCATTAATTGCTCCATTACGAGCAACTAAGGCAAACAAATCTTTATATTGTTGTGTTAGTTTCATTATACACTCCATATTACAGAATCAATTTGTTCATTTTCTTGAATTACTTTTTTGCCCTTTGCTTGTTTGCCAGAAGGCAAGATTTTGTAGTTTTTACAATTAATAATTTGTTCTTTATCGCCAATTTTTAAAGTAAATTCTTGAGTGTCATTAAAATCTATTGCCTTAATTTCATCATTTTGTTGAAGCTTAAATGATACTGTATTTGCCCGCGCAGGCCAACTATACTCTGACATTTTAGTTTTCTTTACATATCCATCTTTAGTAATGAATGTAATAATGCCGCCTTCTTTTAAAGAACTTACACTATTAATTGCAATAATATCACGAGTTTTAAATAGTGTGCTAATCGCAATTTGTTTATCGGTTAATTCTTTAATTGCAACTTTATACATTTTACCATTCGCAGCAAAACCAATTAGAGTATCTTTATTTGTGGTTTTAATATTTTGACCGCTTAGAAGTTTTTCACATAAATTAATCTTTCCATCCTTAATACGAACAATTACAGGAATTTCTTCTTCTTCTTCTTCATCCGCGTTAATGACGTTAGTGATTTTTGTGCGACGAGCATCACCAAATTTTTTAGCTACTTCATCAAGAATATTAATAAGAATTTTATCAATCTCAAGAGGATTAGATAAGATGTTGTTTAACTTATCAATTTCAACTTGATTTTCTTCTAATTCCTTATTAATTTTAATTGCTTCTAAGTTTGCGAGCCGTTGAAGTTTTAAATCAAGAATGGCTTTCGCCTGTTCTTCATCTAAATTATAATTCTTCATCAATGCTTGTTTAGCATCTGCCGCACTTTCACTATGACGGATTAAAGCAACAACTTCATCAATATGCGCAATTGCAATTAATAAACCTTCTAAAATATGATTACGAGCAACAAGAGCATCTAAATCATATTGAAGTTCTCGTTTCTTACATTCTCTAATATGGTCAATATATGCTTGGCAAGCTTCACGCCATCCAAATACTTTAGGGAAGCGACCGTGGTCAAGCATAATCATATTGATTCCAAACCAACTTTCAAGAGAAGTGTCTTTATAAAGCTTTTGAATCATTACCGTTGGATTAGCGGCTTTAGTAAGATAAATACGAATATCAGCTTCTTTTTTAGTATGGTCAATTACTTTCGCAATACCATAGTTTTCGTCTTCTTCTGTTAAAGAAGCAAGTTGGCCAATTACAGTATTAGTATAAACACCATAAGGTAAATGTGAAGCAATAATGACATTATCTTTTTGATTATAAGTTAAATCAGCGCGCAACCGAATGGAGGCACCCTTACCTTTTTCAAGGCTCTCTTTTACTTCTTTAGCATTTGTAATTGTGCCGCCAGTTGCAAAGTCAGGAGGGCAATAAATTTCATCAAAATTAATATCTTTATTATGAATCAATTTAATTAAAGCTTGATTAACTTCTTTTAGGTTAAATTGCGGAATATTTGTGCTCATAGCTACCGCGATACCGGTACAGCCATTTACAATATTCCAAAATCCAATAGAAGGAAAAACGCTTGGAATTTTTTCAGTGTCATCATAATTATTATACCATTCATCACCAATGGCGTTTTTCTTTAAACCATCAAAAAAAATATCTGATAATTCGCTGGCCCGCATTTCCAAATAACGAGAAGCTGTATGGTCATCAGGAGCACAAGGAGAACCAACTGCACCTTGAGCATCTTCTAGTAAGTAGCGTGCCGCCCAGGGTTTAGCCATACGCACAAAAGTATCGTAAATAGCCTTATCACCGTGAACATAAGATTGTGATGTTGCTGCGGCTACGGACTTTAGTGCTTTTTTATATGGTTTATTATGAGTTAGTTTATTTGTGTATTGTGCATACAAACCTTGCCGCAAACCAATTTTTAAACCATCTCGCACATCAGCAATTGCTCGTTCTTGTGCTACTGACGCACCATATTCAAGGAAAGCATCTTGTATTGAATTTTCAAAATCAACCTGAGTAATCAATTTAACACTCTCCTTAATTATTTAATACACTAAAATCAACATTCTCAAAAAGATAATCTCTACGCGGGCTTACTTCTTTACCCATAAGCATAACAAGAGTTTGATATGTTTGCTCAAAATCATCAATGGTGAGACACTCTAAATGCTGATTCTCAGTGTGAAACATTGATTCTTCAACATCTTCTGGCCGCATTTCCCCAAGACCTTTGTAGCGGCCAACTTCAGCTTTAGGAAATTGAGATTGATAATTCTTTAGTTCCTCATCATTATAGGCGTAATATCTCTTATTGCCAACACCAATGCGATAAAGTGGAGCGCGAAGCCAACATAAACGGCCTTCTTTGACAAAATCTGGAATTAAAACCATAAACAAAGTCGCAACAAGACACATAATGTTAAGTCCGTCTATGTCTCCATCGGAAGCGATGGCAACCTTGCCATAATTTAACTTCTTACTATTGTATTTGTCCATGATGCCACAGCCAAGAAGAGTAATAATGTCACTAACTTCTTGATTTTCCAAACATTCTTCAACAGGATGCTTTAAAAGATTTTTAATTTTTCCTCGCACAGCATAGAGGGCATCGGTTTCTACATTACGAGCAGGATTTAAGCCAGCAAGAGCAGAATTGCCTTCTGTAATGATTAAAGTGCTGTTTTCACCGTGCTTTTCACAGTCTTTAAATTTTTCTGGCATTAGAACTTTCTTTCGGCGAGAAGTGGCTTCTTTTTTTTCGTGATTTAGAATTGCTTCTCGTGCTTTTTCTGCCGCGGCGTCTGCTTTGGCGATTTTCTTCATCAATTCAACAATCGCTGCAAAATCACCAGGATATTCTTCCTTCATTTCTTTCAAAGCATTGTTGAAAGCATTAGAAGCAAGCGTACGAAGATTGGCATTATTGATTTTGCTCTTCGTCTGATTGGCAAAAGAAGGATTAGCAACCTTACAATTGATTACATAAAATAAACCTTCACGAATCTTATCACCATCAAATTTTTCATCAGCAAGATTATTAAAAGTTTTAGTAATGGAAGCCTTCGCGCCAGTAATAGGTGAACCACCTTCTGGCACTCGGAGACCGTTTACAAAAACATAACCTTCTTCTTTTCCCTTGCCCCACTGAAACGCAATTTCTACCACATCAACTTCATCAGAAGCAGTTGCGGTAATAATGCTTTTATGGAGAGGAGATTTATTATTATCCTTTACGAAATCAATAATACCATTTTTAGCACAATAGGTTTTCTTATCTACAATCTCGCCGTCAAAAATACCAGTAATGATAAATTCAATTCCAGGATATAGGTAAGAAATATCTTTTACATCTTCACAAATACGCTCATAAGCAAAACCAATTTCACCATTAGAAAATACTTCTGAGTCTGGAATAAAGAATACTTCTGTTCCATCTTTTTCATTGGTTTTAGATTCTTCATAACTAGTAAGTAAGCCATCTTCAAAAGATGCGGTTGCCATGAAACCTTTACGGTAAGACTTTACAACAAAGTCCTTAGACGACAAACATACGCAACTGCCGCCTACACCATTCAAACCCGAGGAATTTTTATAAGCATCTTTATTGAATTTGCCACCAGTATGACTTTTGGTATAAATAGAGACAAGAACATTTTCACCATCTTCACGAATACCAAAAGGAACTCCACGACCATAGTCTCGTACAATGATAGAATTTTCATCTTCATTTACAGTAATTTCAATTTTCTTACCGTATCCCGCGAGAGCCTCATCAGTGGAGTTATTTAGGATTTCTTTGAAGGCTTGATAAGTTCCTTCAATATCATCCGAGCCAAGATACATTTGAATTCTCTTTCGCACACCTTCTCGGAAGGAAAGGCTTTCAATTGAATTAATATCGTAAGCCATGTTAGACTCCTTTTCTTATTTCTTTCTTTTTTATATTATACAATAAAATTTTTCTATTGTCAAATTATTAAATCAACCACATACCATTATGAATACTTATTACCTTTGCTCCACAATAAGGGCAGAATTCCATATAATCCATCATACGAGCATAAGTAGGAATAAATTCTCTACATGTTGTACATTGTGCATAGTGCATATCAGGATCTCGTTTATAGTCAGTAATAAATTCTGTTGTTCTACTATAAATATCTTCTTCTTTGCGAATAGGAAAGAAGTCAATAACTTTCTTTACACGTTCTGCCGGATAAAGTTTTATACCATTAAATTCGGTAACTGGTAACTGATTAATAGCATTTTTTAAGCTATCTTTTTCAATATATTCCATAATTATTCCTTTAATACAAATAGGTCATAATCTTTACAAACTTTTTCACACTCACAATTACGTTCACAACCATAGACGTAGTATGCACGAGCACAGTAATTACATGGATCAAGAGACTCTAATTCAATTAGATGTGCTTTTCTTCTATTTAAAGAGTTATCATGAGAAATTTCACACACTCTCACTGAATTTGCGTTAGAATAAGTTTTACCACAAATATCACACATATAAATAGTAGTCATTATATCGCCTCTTACAATAACATTATATCACAAAATTAAAAGAAGATAAATTTATCCATGAATAAACTTACTAATATGAGAATTAATTGTATAAATTCTTTTTATTCATAATCTATTACTTTAATTAAATCCAAATAATATCACTATATTTACAATATAAAAATGAAGGAGCAAGTGTTACTTCTAATGTTTGTATATCTATATCTTTATCTATCCACAAACGATGAAATCTATATCCTCTTACATTAGATGGTTTAATCCATATTAAATCATTACCATCATCAAATTTAATATAATTCCTATTGCTTCCAATTATTTTACGCACAATATGCTCGCAATATTCCTTTTCAATTTCAGCAAATACTTTATCTGCCTTTTCTTTATTAGATGTTATCACTCCCCAACAGTGATGAGCATTCAGACTCATAGTACCACCTCATAGACTATCTTTATATTCAGTAAAATACCAGATTAATTCATCGTGAAAAGTTTCGATAGCAGCATTTGCTACCACATCAGAATCAAAATAAATATTGAATAGATGTCTATCTCGATGATTACAGGCAATTTCTAATCTTTGCTTCGTATAATCATAGTAGATAGAAAACTTTTGACAAACTAAATTACTCCAATCTAAATCATATTTTCTATGCTCTATAGCAAACCGTCTTAATTGACGCAAAAGTTTGTCAGCACGAGCGTTATTCTTTGCAATAATTTCGCTAGAATAATAGTTGGCGCAATTATAATCTTCGTTATTTTTGTCGTAGCGAATTTGCTCAGTAGTCCAACAAGCACTGTCATCCATATCTTGCATCCAATACGTCTGCCCAGCGCCTACACGCTCATATCCAGTTTTCTTCTGTGATGTGAGTATCTTTTGAAGCTCTTGGTCATGAATTTCAATTAAAAATTCTTTACCTTCAATAATTAATTTTGCTTTCATAGTTATACTAATAAACCTTCAAATATCTTCTTTTAAATATTATTTAGAAGAGAAAATCTCTTCTAAATAATAAATATTAATAATTCTTTTCCTTTATAATTAAATTATACCATAAATTTTATAAAGAATCAATTATTTAATTAAATCACACATCTGAGCAACAGCAGAACGTTCTGGTTTAATCAATTCAATTGTACCAAATTTAGGATGACCTTTTAAACTATTAACTAAAGTAGCAATTCCGCTATTTTTCTTAAAGATATCTAGGTCCGCTTGTGCTTCATCACCAAGAATCCAAAGTTCGCTTCCTTCGCCAACGCGACCAACAATTAACTTTATAATATTACTTGTAAGGTTTTCACCTTCATCTACAAATATAATGCTATTATTAAAGCTGCGGCCGCGTAAGAAACCAACGTGTATTGGTTCAATAATACCTTGATCAACATAACTTTCTAGTGCTTCAATACCGCCAAGATGATCAGCAAGTGGCATCATATAAGGAAGTAATTTGTCATATTCGTCACCTGGTAATGCACCAAGTGCTTTGGAACCAGCTACCTCAATATTATTACGAATATAAATAAGTTTATCAAATTTATGGAATTGAATTAAGTGCATGGCGTGAGCTAAAGCAAGATAAGTCTTTCCAGTGCCATAGTTACCACGACAAAGTTTAATGGGAATTTTACGATTTTGAAGTAAATCAAAATACATTTTTTGTTGAATATTACGAGGTTGAATTTTGCCAAAATATTCAGAATTAATGTCTTTATAATTTAAAGAACTATATTCTTTTCCATCCCATTTAATTAAATCACAAATTTCTCCATCAACATCATGTAGCTCTATATACTCATTTACCTCAGCATTTAGACTATTATCCTCAGGGTTATTATAAATATGCTCAAGGGTAGCATCACAAGTATTAACTACACGGTATCCTGACCAAAGGTTCTCTTTATACTTTTCTTCTTCAAAATATTCTATTTGTATTTCTGGAAATCTATCTTTTATTATTAAATATTGACAAGCATCCTGAGTAATAAATACTACTTTATATTTCTTGGTAAGTAGAAGAACTTCACATATTAGTAAACTATCATTCTTGCGTTCAAGAAAACGATGCTTTTTCATTACACGCTCTAAATCTTCCTGTGAAAAGATTTCATGTTTAAAAGTATTTGTTCGCATTAGTTTTCTTACTAATGCTCGGGCCGCGTACTTTACATTATCATCTTTAACGCTACTTGTTTTAATATGTTCTAGTTCATCAAAAACAATCGAATTAATATAAGTATTCTCCTGGATGGGAGCACCACCAAGGAGAGCACTAGTATCATAGAAAAAGATTAATTCCTTATTCTTTTCCATTTTCATACATATCATCCTCACCAATAATAATATCAATTAATCCAAGACGTTTAGCATCATCGGAAAAAAGATACCATTCATTGCGTGAATGCTTATCATATTCATCGGCAGTAATATTTGTATTTTTAATAACATAATCGCGCAGAATGGAATCAAATTTCTTTTGGTAATCCAAATAATCCATTGCAGCAGCTGCGCCATCATCAATATTAATATGCCCGGGATGAAATAGGAAAAAAGTAAAAGGATAGCATTTTTTGCACAATAAGTATTACGAATTTTTTCTCCTTCATAATAGCAATCTACATTAAAAGTGATGCCGCTATAAAGATAGGAAATATCTTTTACATCACGACAAATTCTGTCATAATCATATTGAATTTCACCGTTTGAAAAAACTTTTTCATCTGGAATAAACTCAACGTAAGTTCCATTCTTATCCTTGGTTTTACTTTCTTTATAATTTTGTAAATTGCCTTCTATAAATGAAGCTTCCGCTGCGATACCATCACGCACACTAATCACTTTAAAAAACTTGGAACTTAAGCATACGCAACTTCCACCAATACCGTTTAGCCCTGATGAGTTCTTGTAACTGTTTTTGTCAAACTTGCCACCGGTGTGAGATTTTGTATAAACTGAAACTAAAACGTTTTCTCCATCGGGTTTAACACCAAATGGAACGCCCCTTCCAAAATCACGAATTGCAATACGATTGTCATCATAATTTAAAGTGATGTCAATCTGCTTTCCGTATCCAGCAAGTGCTTCATCTGTGCTATTATTTAATATTTCCTTAATTGCTTGATATGCACCTTCAATATCATCTGTTCCCAAATACATGGAAACCCTTTGGCGCACACCTTCGCGGAAAGTTAGACTTTGAATTGAATTAATATCATAAGCCAACTCAATTTTCACTCTCCTTTCATCTTTTAATATATTATAGCAAGAATTTTTATAAGTGTCAAATTTTATTTTGGTGGCACATTATATAAGTAATGAAAAATAATAACTTCTCTTTTGGAGTTTTATATAAATTATAAAATTATCTCCAATCATCAAAATTATTATACCATTTGCATTAATGGTTTCTTATGTTTTTCATTTAATAATCTCCCATAAAATAATATGTCCAACCTTCTTCTGTTCGCTCATCAAAGTAATGTAATTCTTCTGCTAATTTTGGAAGACTATTAAATGTATCAAAGTAATCAGGGTGATAACAACAGAATTTAAAGATTTTTTCAAACAGCTCTTTATTCACATGAACTTCTTGTCCATTAATGTTTGTTTCTTTTGGGTCAAATTCCTTCCAAATATATTCATATAAATCCCAAAATTTTCTCCAATAGTAAATTTCTACTTCTAAATCTTTAGCTTTGTTGCGCCGAGTTAAATACATATCAAGTCCCATTATTCTACTTCCTTTCATACTTTTTATTATTTTCTTCTACAAAATATTGCCAACGTCGTTGATAGGCTTCGTGGCTTATATGAAAAAGTTCGCCTTGTTCAGAAATATCGTAATCATCATATTGATGGTAAGCACAATGATGACAAGTATAAATTCCTTTTTTCTTTCGCCAACCATACTCATCGCAAATTGAACCTTTTATAGGTTTTTCCATAAGACCGCAGACAGAACAAACATAAATCTTATTCTTTAAGATTGTTTTACTAAACCAATTTTTAATTGGTAGCTTTATATTAATAAACCAAAAACAATTTAATTGGTCAAATGGTTCTTGAAAGCGCATATGGTAATCGCACCATTTATCAAGAGGACAATCTTTACATTCGTTGTTATCGCAAGGAAAACCCCTGATATATCTACGATATTTGAGATAATTAAATAAATTGACTTGTTTTGTTTTAAGTTCATTTAAAATAATAACATCATCTTTCATTTTCTTACTTCCTTTCTTTTTCTATATTATACTATAATTTTTCTTTTTTGTAAAAAAATAAGCGGTCGTAATGACCGCTTAAATTTAATCTAATAGCTCTGCTAATTCACAAACTTTAGAACGCTCCACTTGTTCCAAACGTACTTGTCCATACAATGGATTGCCGCGATAAACCTTATTCATTCGTAAAACACCATTAGAACGTTCAAATAATTTATTATCAATTTGTTTATAGTCTGAACAAAGAACTAATTTACTATTTTCTCCAATGCGTGAAACAATTGCCGCAAGCATCTCACGAGTTAGATTTTGCGCTTCATCACATACACAGAAGACATTATTAAGACTACGACCACGAATAAAATTCAAAGGAAAGAAATCTAATACTCCGCGTTCCATCAATTCATCAAAAATTTCAGGCCCGCCAACCACATCAATAACAGGTCCGCAATATGGGTAGATTTTCTCTTCTGCGGTCCCAGGTAAATAACCAATTTCTTGAGAACCTTTCAAAGACCAATTATTACGAAGATACAATACCTTATCATATTGGCCTTTTTCAGTTAGAGTTAAACCTGTAGCAATAGCAAGGAAAGTTTTACCACTACCTCGTCGGCCAAAACAAGAGATGATTGGAATAGCAGGATTTTGTAATAAGTCTGCATAAACCTGCTGCTCATCAGAACGTGGTTTAATTTTTCCGAACAGATTAGATTGAAGCGTTTCAAAACCTAATCTAACATATTCTTTCCCATCCCAACGAACGATATGCTCTTTACCATCTGGGTCGGTTAAAATACCGTATTCATTAATATCTAAATTAAAAATATTATCATGACAAGCAATATTATATAAATCATCCCACTGTTTTTCTGTGGGAATAATTCGTTGATAACCGTCCCAAAATCTTTCTTTACTTTCTTTACTAAAAAGATGTGCCTCAATTTGAGGGAAAATTTTTGTTAAAAGTAAATATTGGGCATAATCGCCAGTATGGAAAATAACTTTATTTTTTTGAGATAATAAACCCGCTTCAAAAATAATACGAGTATCGTTCTTTTCTTCTAAAGCATAACTATATTTTTTCATAAAAGAATCGTAATCTTTTTTACTAAAAACTGTAGTTAAACATTTAGAATTTTTAATAATATTAACAACTTTTCGTGCGGCCTGTTTTACTTCTTCGTCTTTTGCTGCGGACGTTTTAATGTTTTCTAATTCACCGATAACAATTAAACTAATATAACAATTTTCATCCAATTGTAAAGTATCGTTTAAAGTTAATAAGGCCGAGGTGTCATATACTTTTAAAATATTCATTAATATTTCAACACCTTAATCTGTAATTTTAATGGTATTTTCTCCAATAATTTTATCAATCAAACCAAGTTCTTTAGCTTCTTTCGCGCCAAAATACCATTGACGGCGATTATGACTGTCCCATTCATCTTTTGTAATATTAGTGTTGGAGAAAATATAATCCTTAATCATATCATCTTGATGCTCAGAAAAATCTAAATAATCACGAGCACTGTTTGCATCATCAGATACTGTTAGATGCCCGCAATGGAACAAGAAGAAAGTAAAAGGATAGCAGTATTTTTTAACATTAGGATTCTTATTACCTGCGCAAAGAATAATTGTGCCCATACTACAAGCATAAGAATATACGATAATATTAAGAGGCTTCTTATAGTTATCAATAATATTCACGAGGGACAAGCCATCCCCTACGGAACCTCCAGGACTGTTTAAGATTAGAGTCACTGGAGCATTGCTATCATCTTCTTCAAAATCCTTTAAAGGTAAAATAACAGTTTCAATTAAACAACCATCAATTTCATCATTTAACACGATAGTTCTATGATTCATTAATTGATTAAAATATTGATACTGTATCGCATTCATTCCACCAGAGGCAACTAATTCAGATAAATCAATAGGAATTAAACCCATATATATAAGGTCCTCCATTAAAATACTTCAAGAATTGTATAATTATGCTTAAGCAAGTCAATACGTGTAAAATGTTTATCAACTGTATTATCAAATACATAAACTTCAACTATACAACCTTTACTTTTTAAACTATTTATTTGTGATTCAATGAAACATAAATTTTCATCAATCAACATTTTATTTTCCATCGCCAACAAAGCATATTTTTGTATTTCCATTTTTCCAAGTTTCCTTGCGCCCTTGCGGCTTTGCCGCGGGCGCGCTGACTTGAATGAACACGACCGGCGAAGCGGGGAGTGTTCAGACAAGCAGCATTCTTTTTACTTTTTATTATTATAAGTAAAAATTTCTTTTTTGTCAATTTTATTTGCTTAAAAAAGGATAGAATTCTGCCGCGTTCGCAAGTGCTCCTTCAAAAGAAGGCTAAGGCTATTGCTACACTTGCCCGACAATAGCAGATTTTACCACACCAAATACTAACTGAACCACGTAAGTTCTTACCTCTGTGTATTAAACAGGGGATGACGTCCTCATGACATTTAAGATGTCAATCATAAACGGCTCTACTTCTCTCAAGGCTCTTGGCTAGAACTAACCAGACCATTAACGCAGTCTACTTCGCGGCAAATTTTACTTTTCTTGCGAAAGAATTTAATTTTTTTTAAAGATTACTTTAAATGGCCAACTAATTAAACACCAAATAGCCATTGTAATTAAGTATATAACAGAAAAGAATGTAAGTAAAATTCCAAGAAGATAATTTTTTATTTTAGTAGATAAAGACATTTATTCCTCAACAGTATTACTTAGAATTGTTTTATTGGATTTTTTAATAGAATCTATAACTTCATTATAAGTCTTGGGATAATATGCCGATTCATCAAATTTATCATACATCAATTCATCGTCACATAAAAAATGTTCAAAATCATGAGTATAAGCAGTAATTGGAAACCAAATATCCTTTGAAGCAATATACCCATAATCAATGACATTATATTCTACATGAGGATAGCGAGTAATAACAGACACAATTCCATTTGTATTTTTCATTGAAACAACAAAATCATTATTTTCAAAACGTTCAATAAAATCCTGAAAATTTCTGGAATTTAATTTACAATTATAATATTGTTCTATACCATTAGTCATAATTTTTCCAATGGGATAATCTTTTTTTACTTCGTCAAAGGTTCTATACATTATTTTTATTCCTTTCCAACAATCTTACTCAAAGTACAATCATTAATGTCAATATCATCACGAATTTCAAGAAGTTTCGGATGACGGAGGGAGATCTGCCCTGTTTTATCCTGGCTCAACATCATCGCGTCAACCTTACAAGGCTTCATATAATAATCTTCAAAATTATCTCTCAAACCACACATTAATTCCTCAGTTAAGTTAGAACACTTACATAACTCAACTAATTCATCATTTTCATTAAATACACTACAGACAATACTTCCCGGCCAATTATAATAATATGACTTCGTAATTGGTCTCAAAGTGCCACCATTGTAATAATCAAGATAATATGAACCGCACAACTTTTCTAAAGTTTTTGTATTCTCCCAATACTGCCAAGTTGTAAGTTCTTTACCAGTATAATCTTCCTTTGGCGGCTCAATACCAGTAATAATACAATCAGCTTCAAGTTCTAATTCACGTTTTACTTTAACTGTTTCCCAAACACTTGTGCGGCCTTCGCAAGGAAGCATAGTTTTCTTATAAAGAACGACGCCTTCTCCACCAGAAGAAAAAATCTTATCCAACTTATCCCAAAAAGTATTAATATCTGCATTATAATATTTTGCATAAGATACGAGAGGATTGTTAATCTTTTCACAAATTTCTGGAAGATACTTAATTCTATCTACAATAGGGGTATGAGTCAGCTCTTGTCCTTCATAATATAAAACATCAAAAATGTAATAATGAACCGGATTATCCGTTTGGCGCGCTAAAGCTTTAGAATCTAAGCATCGTAGAATTGTCCCAACATTCTGGGCTGTTCCTCCGGGAATATAAACCTCTCCGAGCAATACAGTTGTATCCTTGAAAGCATTTTGAATACTTTCCATAAAAAGAAGTTTTCCAGTTAAATCACCATAAATGCCTGTCTTTTTACTAACTGTGCGGCTTTGCGCAACAGCATAACCGTCATCAAATACAACGCGACACAAATCGCCGTCTTTCTTTTCAGAAAAACAATAACTGTTAGAAAGCAATAGATTGTCAATTTTCTGACGACGCATTTCCTTACTATAGGAAACAGGAATTGTATTATACTTCATCGGTTCCCATTCACTTGGATGCTTAATGAGGTCAATTGCTTTGCTCATTCATTTTCCTCGCTTTCATTATCTATTAAATCACATAATTCTTGAATAGTTGTCATAAACTGTCCAGATTGATTAATTATATTATAATTCCATTTTTTATAATTATCAAGTTCAGATTCACTTTGATGTTGTTTTTGTTCTTCAGTTAAATCAGAACATTCTTGAATATCAGGACGAATTATATTAATTGTTCTTACAATAGAAGGAAAATTCTTCTCTACCGTCTCTAATTCATTTTTAAAACGCAAATCAGGAATAATAATAATATCCCAGTCATCTTCAGTGGCTTTTACCCAATTGCAAACCCAATCCGCCCATAAAGTTGGAATTTTCCCACGACATTGTTCTGTTGCATAATGTTGAATATTGCTGCGGCCCCATTCAGACTTATAGTCTGTAATGCCATAATATTTTTCTAAAGTAAATTTAACAACATCTCCAAAAGCAACAATACAACAACGTTTATTTTTAGATTTATAATAATCCACCATTGCTTCTGCACAAGTGTTTTTTCCGCTGCGGGCGGGCGCGTGGATTAAAAAGATTTTTTTAATCATCAATATTCTCCTAAACTACGCTTAATAAATTCTTCATATTGTTCATAAGGCAGCTCAATTTTCTTTACTGTTCGGTGTGGACCAAGAAGTTCATCATCAAGAAATTCAAAAATAAAATATCTTTTTGCTTTTTGTCCCATTAGGTCAATAGTTTCTACTCCATAAAGCCATTGACGAGTTTCAATATCCATAGAAACTTCAAGGTTTTCTTGTGGAGTTAGCTTCATTTGAGGCCGCGCCTTCAAGCGGAAAATATAGGAAACAGCATCTGCCCTATCAACCTCATAAAAATCCAAATGTTCTAAATAAGTATCTTTAACTTTGCACATATTGTTTTAATTCCTCAATCTCCCAAATTGGTGTGCCACCATAAGAGAGTCCTTTCTTTTCAAATTGTTTTGCGGCGTCTTGTGCCATCTTATCTACAAAATTATTATAATAATTTGTGAAATGTCCCTTTACTTTAAAGAAATGAAAATCTCTGTTCTTAAAAAATGGTAAAAGTTGAATCCACAAATCTTGATTTTTAACTTCTTGTTTTGCCGCGTTTCGCCAACCATTTTGTTCCCAACCAATATACCAACCTTGGGAATAACAGTTAATTAAATAAGCACTATCGCTATAAATATTGTAGGTGTTGCCTTTAGAATATTTTGTTAATTCCAAAACACCTTTAATTGCCTCAAGTGCAGCAGTAAGCTCCATTCGTTGATTTGTAGTTTGTGGGATTCCACCGCAATCTTTACGAACAAGAGAATTATCAAACAATATACAATAAGCCCAAGCCCCTAAAGCCAATTTAGCCCCATTTCCTTTACAAGAGCCATCACAATAGATTTCATACGGTTCAAGTTTTCGTTGAATCATATTTTATCTCCTTTCTTTTGTATAAATATTATATCATAAAAATTTACATAAGTAAAAAAAATATGAGCAATATTACTATTGCTCACAGAATTAATTATATGGACGGCTGCTAGGGAGATTATAAATATCATCCCAATATTTTTTACTCCACCCATCTTGTCCAAGAATATGAATTTGGTCATAAAAACGCTGGGCATCAGCCTTTTCTGTCTCGGTAGCCCAACCAGATGGCGAACGATTACAATATTTATCGTGAAGATTTTGAAGACTATGGAATAGCTCAAGTTGAAGCCCTACTTCAATTTTACCCAATCTTGTGTCTTGTGCTTGGATTTTATCAACCTAATCTTGCAAGGTCTGAGTATTTTTATCTAATTGTTTATTGATGCTTTTAACAGATGAATTTAAATTTGCTGTATTTGTTTTCAATCTGTTATCTACTGAAGCGATTCTAACTTCCATAGCTTGAATAGACAAATCTAACTTATCAATAGTAGTAGATAATTTTTCAATAGTCTCTGTCAATTTTTTGTATCGTCCAGCAAGACGTTCCCAAATTCGTTTAAAAATATTACCAGCGGCGGCGACTGTTTCGCTCATTAATCCCCACCTCCTCAATTTGTATGTAGAGAAGAGAGGTTGATGTTCTTAGAGGTCTTTATTCATTAAATAATTTTGATAACGAGAATTTAATTCTTTACAAAACTCAACTCCATCTTGTAGATGAGTGAAATAAATGGAAAAATACGGATAAGTATTTTCAACATATATTTTTACGTCATATGTATTAATTAAATATCTAAAGAAATCTGCTAATGAGTAATTGAAACAACCGCTCATTAATTCTAATATGCAACTTTTATGGTCTATTTGTAATTGTTCTAATAATGTAGAAGTTGGCAGAATATAAGTATTCTTCATTTTATCATCTTCTGTTTTAAAGTATTCCGCCATTTTTTTTAACCTCATTGTATAAATTTTCTACAGCAATATTAAAGTCTATTTTTTCTTTTTTTTCAGGTTCTCGTGGTGTTAAACCATTGTAGGTTAATTTGATTTGTTTTATTTTAGTTTCATTTGGTTTATAATTTTCTTTGATAATTCTTGTAACAACTGAAGCGGACATTCCCACACTACGCGCAGTTTGGGAATAATTACCGTTTTGAGCATATTTGGTTAGAATTTCTTCAAGTAATTCCGGAGTAGGTTCATACTTCTTGCCCATATTGTCCCTCAAAGAATTTATTTTTTACCGCAAATTCCATTCTACGATTTAATTCTTTTACAAAAATATTTGCATCTTTGATATTATCAAAGAAAATTTTTCGCCAAATTGACTTATCAGAACGCAATACATGAGCATTATATACTAAAGCAATATAATTATAAAAATCTTCTGGCTTCAAACCAAATAACGCAGCTTCAAATACTTGAATACCAAACAATGAAGTATCGTGATGTGGGCATTTGGTAAAAAGTTCCCAAACCTCTGCAGAACCAGAAACAAAATAACACTCATAAGAAACCCAAGGACTTTTATCAAAATTAAAATATTTATAATTCGTCATATCAAATCACACCATTCTTCACTATTCCAAAGACAATAATAAATGTCATTGTATTCGGGATTTTCTTTTGGTTGCGGTCCAGAATAAGCGAGGATTTCTTGTGGCTCTTCTTCTAATGAAGCGCCGCTTTCAAGAAACTCTTTTATAATTCTTGTCGCGACAGAAGAAGAAATTCCAACTGCTCTTGCAGCGGCAGCATAAGTGCCTTTTTCATTGTAAGTTCTAATTAGTAAATCATATTGTTCTTTTTGTAAAACTGTTTTAGCCATATTCTTACCTTCTTTCTTTTATATAAAAATTATATAATAAAAAAAAGAGGAAGTCAAATTTCTTCCTCCGTTAATGCTCCTTTATGGTTAAACCGCCACTTTGAATGATGCCGCCCCACTGGTAAAAATAGTAGGTTTTGGGTTCTTCATTATCTTCTCGTGCAGTAGTTAGAATCCATAAGCTGTCTTGACTTGATTGCCAAGAAATGTCTAATAGCTTTTCACCTTCTGGTAAATCTAATTCGGTTTTTCCGCCAAGACTAAGATGACTTGCAGATGTGCAAGAAGAAAAAAGAAAAATACAAATTAATAACACAGAGATAAGAATAGCTTTCTTCATTATACTATTCTCCTAACTTCTTCATACAACATTGTCGCTTTATCATTAATTTCCCTATTATCGTGGTAATGTCCAAAATACCAGTGGTCAAAATTAATTGTGTCTTTAATTTCCTCTAACCATTTTTCTGTACGACAGTCTACTTTACTTACGCCTTTCATAAATAGGTCTATGGGTTCCCAACTTTCAGGACAAGTGTGGGAAAGAACAAAATCGTATTTAAAGTTGTTTTGATATTTCTTTAGCTCTTTAAGAATAGTGTTTTGAAGTTCTGGCGCAAGTTGTTCATCCTCATACCAAGTCCAATGCATTAGTTGCCGCCATTCCTTGTCTACCGAATATGCGCCTTGAAGAACAAGAAAAAGTTTCCCATAAATCTCCCAAACAGGAAATTCATTCTCACAAAAATACCATAGATTGGGATATTTTTCATCGTGCAACATCGGTTGGATTGTTAGAGGACAATGGGTTTCTTGAAGGTCTGGGCGCGGCGGCCGGTCATGGTTCCCGAAGATACCAAAAATCGTGATTGGAAATTTAGATACTTGTTCTTTTCTATAGACTTCTCTACGATTGTTGTATCCTTCAAAGCGAAGTGCATGGTCACCAAGAAGAATAAGAATGTCAGAATGGTCTGTTTGCTCATCTTGGCAGAATTTTTCAAGCCAATCATAGGAGCCATGTGTGTCTCCCCTTACATAAATACGATTACTCATTTTCTTTCTTCTCCATTTCTTCAAATTTTTGCACATAAAGTCGCTTCATTTCTTCATTATACATTACGCGAAAGCCTGGTTCTTTATAAAAAGTTGGAAGAAATTGTTCAGCGCCTTCATCCAAATCATAAATATGTCCATCATAATTTGGAAACATCATAAAACTTACAATGATTTTCTTAGCAAATTCATCATAATTTTTAACTTCTTTAATTTCAATAGCAGGTGCCAATTTTAACATTTCTTATTTATTTTCCTTTCTAAAGTAGCAAGATACTTTTTTCTTCTGTTAATAAGGCCATAATAATCTACGAACTATATCACTCTTACGATTTAAAGAAGAATGCTCACCAACTAAACTAACAGCACCATTCTCTTCATCGCAATGAAGATTATTGCGTTTAAAAGCATAATTATAAAAATACATATAACCACTTTTACTTAGATAAATAGCTTTCCATCCAGTATCATAAAGTGAAAGAATGTCTGCATGAATATGCTTAATACAAAATGGAATTTCATTTTTACATAATGCAAATTTAAAAAATGCGCGGCCAGAAGCTCCTTTTTCATATGTTTCATCTGGAATTACTACAAATCCGTCTACAACTTCAACTTGCATACTTTCAGGTAAATCTTCAAAGTCTGGTAAGTCCGCGAAGTTTTCAATTGCCATATCTCCAACAAGCATATTATTTTTCTCCTTGTTCTTCATTAACAGTTTTAAATAGTCTATAAAGCCAATCGTTTAGGAAATCGTCAGTTTGTCTGTTAAATTCATTTTTATGAGTTAGACAGTAGTTGTCACAAATAGCATTAATTTGCTTAAAAATCCATTCACGATCTTTTTCGGCTTGTTCAAGAGGAATTTTTGTTCGTTTATAATACATTAATACATCACGTTCTTCCTCAGAACATACCAAACATTCTTTATAGGGCATATCATATAAATATTTTTGAAGAAAAACTAAGTTGCGAAACAAATGATGCAGTTCTTTTGGCATATAACCATATTCTTCAAAGACTTTTTTATTACCTTCACTTGGATGGCTAAAACCCCTATACTTGTTATACGCTTGGCCTCTTACACACTGAACCGCGGCATAACGATTATAGTGAGCAATATCTTCACGATGTAGTAGAAGTTCATCCCAAAGGTTAGCACAGACATTAATTTTATAGTAGTCAGTAAAGAGCGTTTCTACAAAATTAACATTTTGCTTTTTATAGCAAGCAATCATTTCTCGTGCATCTTTAATATCTACATGAGAAGAGTCTGGCATTTCTAAAGTGGTGGAAAGGGGTTGTTTGTCTAAAACCATTTTTCTCCAAGTCGGGACTACGATAGTCTTTGTATCTACATCGCTATTTTCATCATTAAGGTTATAGTTTTGGCTGCCTTGAAGTAATGTAATGAATGGAATGTTGTTTCTCTCATAAGCATACTCTTCTGCTTTACGAGCGTGTTTACTTAACTCAATAATAATATTCATAGCCTAACTTCCTTTCTTTTATATAAATATTATACGATAAATTTTAAAAAAAGTAAAAAAAATAAAGTGCCGAGGCACTTTAATTTTTATTTTTTAAAATCAAATTAAGCACAACACCGGCAATCAAAGCAAGTGCTACACCAGATAAGGCAAAGGTCGTGCCGCCAATGGCAATACCACTAATGCCTAGAGAAAGAACAACAGAGACGATGGTAATGTTCTTATTATTATTTAAATCCACTTGTTGTAACATCTTAATACCACTACAAGCGATAAAACCATACAAAATCAATGCTGCACCACAGAATACACAAGAAGGAATAGAAGTAATTAACGCTTGCACTGGACCAAAGAAACCAAGAACAATCATAATAATTGCAGCCCAAAGTGTGGTCCAAGTTGATGCTACCTTAGAAAATCCAACAGTGCTAATTCCCTCTCCATATGAGCATGAGCCTAATCCGCTAAATAGGCTATTGACTAAGTTGGCCGCGCCTTCGCCAAAATAAATCTTGCTTAGACCAGGATTCCTATATAAGTCTGTTCCAATAATCGCACCAAGTGCGGCGTGGTCAGAAAGCAATTCCATAGAAGCAGAAACGGTATAAACAATATATAGAATAACAATAGAAAGAATTGCACTCCAAGAAATTGTTGAAAAATGGAAGAATCCAAAATCTGGAATAGCAAATAACTTGAGATTCTGGAATACGCTAAAATCAACAATGGGATAAATACCAGTTAGAGTTAAAATAATTGCAACTCCATAACCAATTAGTGTGCCGAGTAAGAAAGGTAAAATTTTACCAAGTCCCTTAGCATATTGGGAGATTAATGTAATTGCAGTCATAGTAATAAAAGCAATTACAACGCCCCAAATTGAAGTCTGGCCTGCAATTTGCACATAAGTTAAGCAGAATGGCATAAGATTAATACCAATAACTGCGGTAATAGCGCCAATTAAAGTTTTTGGGAAAATCTTGTAAATATTATCAACATCAACTTTGGAAAAAATGTATCCAAAAATACAATATACAATGCAAGAAATAACTCCGCCAATCGCAGCGCCAGTATAACCTCCAAGAGTTAGAGCGGCGAGAACAGGTGCAACAAAAGCGCCAGAACTACTAATATACATTGGGCTTTTGAAATTAGTAATAATCAGATAAAAAATCGTGCCAATACCTGCACCAACAAGTGCAGCAGCTGCGGAAACACCACAAATTTGAGCAATTAAACAAGTTGCGACGAAACAGGCAAGTACAAGTTGAAGAGAAAATAGAAGATTCTTTCCAAAAGGTGGCCGATCAGAAATATTATAAATCATCATCAAAACTCCTTAGCATATTCTTTAAGGGCAGTAATAGCGTCATCAATATTACTTACTAAAATGCCGCCCTGCTTAATAAGACCAGTTACATATAAGTTTTGATAACTGTATTGCTGCTCGCCTAATGCCGCGGCACCACCAGCATCTTTGGCTTCGCTATGGGTTAGATAGCATTGACGGTTATCTGTGCAAATACCAATGATGTACTTATGAGCGCCATTTTCAATCTTTTCATGGAACTTTCCTATTTCAGCGCACGTGCCACTTGGAAGTACATCGCCGTCAATACAAGCAATTAAAATATCAGTATTATTAAGGCGAATGTTGTCGCCATTCGCAATTTCTTGAGAACCAGCAAACTTTTTCTTGCCTTCTGCGCCGTTAATGTCGGTATTTTCAATAGGGGAGTAAAGATTTACATTGGGAATAGCATCACGGATTTTCTTGGCCCATTCTGTATTACGAAGAACATCACCGTAATAAAAAATTGAGCCGGCTAAATAAATATTCATATGTATATTTATTCTCCTTATCTTTTTCTTTTATTATATATAAAAATTTTAATTATGTCAAATTTAAAAATCAAATAACTAC
>OLVS01000065.1_pt1 | contig 90201 bp, 75 predicted proteins | sample 1644121 | NCBI WGS metagenome assembly OLVS01 (sample SAMEA103958121, study PRJEB25191) | human gut metagenome
ATTATTTTATTAATAAGTGAAATAATAGTTTTAATTTGGAGTAACATTCTATATTATTACTATATGGATATGTGATAACTAGCATATATGAATAGATAAAATTAGAGCGAATTAGTTTACTTATCAAAAGTTTAGTGGTATAATATATAGGAATTAAATATGTAGTGAAAAGAAGGAGTCCCGCTTCTCACCCGACCGATTTTGTTGGTGGGTAAAGAGTCAGTACAATAATGAGTTAATCTTATTAAGTATTACGAGTGGGTCTTGGCCCACTTTTTTTATCTTATTTTCACATATATTAATTTTATGGAGGTGGAAATATCAGTAAAGTATTCGATCAAAAAAATGAAAATTTAATTAATGAAGACATTCAAGCTGAAGTTGTTTTGGTAATATCTGAAACAGGTGAACAGCTTGGAAAGTTGAATTTACAAGATGCATTAAAGCTTTCAGAAGAACGTGGCTTTGACCTTGTTTGTGTAGCTCCAAATGCACCTGTCCCAGTTTGTCGTTTAATGGATTATAGTAAGTACCGTTACGAACAAATCAAAAAAGCTAAGGAAGCTAAGAAAAATCAACGTATTATTCAAGTTAAAGAAGTAAGAATTAGTCCTACGATTGATACTCATGACTTTGAAACTAAACAAAAAGCTGCAAAAAAGTTTTTAATGGATGGCGACAAAGTTAAGGTTAGTTGTCGTTTCCGCGGTAGAATGATTGATCAAGCTAACAATACAAAAGAATTATTTGTAAAGTTTGCTGCTGATTTTGAAGAATTTGCCCAAATTGATCAACAACCATATTTAGATGGACGTAATATGTTTATGATGCTTAGTCCTAAGCTACAAAAAAAGAAAAACTAATAAAGGAGAGAATTAATTATGCCAAAAATGAGAACACATTGTTCAACTAAAAAACGCTTTAAAATTACTGGAAGCGGCCAAGTAAGACGTGGCCAAGCAGGAACTAGACATCTTGCCCCTGCAACAACATCAAAACAAAGTAGACAATTAAGAAAGTTTGCCCTTGTCTCTACACCTGACAAACGTCACATTAGACAACAATTGGCAAATCTTAAATAGGAGGTATTAATCATGGCACGTACTAAAGGTGGCGTAGTAGCAAGAAGAAGACGTAATCGCGTATTAAAACAAGCAAAAGGTTTCTTTGGTTCAAAGCATTGTTTATATAAAGTTGCGAACCAACAAGTAATGAAATCATTAATGTATGCATATCGCGATCGTAAAAACAACAAACGTAATTTTCGTAAATTATGGATCGTTAGAATTAATGCTGCATCAAGAGCAAATGGTTTAAGTTACAATCAATTAATGCATGGATTAAAACTTGCAAATGTTGATATCAATAGAAAGATGTTAGCTGACCTTGCAGTTAATGATGCTCAAATGTTCGTAAATCTTTGTGATGTTGCGAAAAAAGCATTAGCAAAATAAGTATAATAAAATGAGTCTAGGTAGAACTAGATTCATTTTTTGTTACACGATTATTTGAACATTTAAAAGGATTTACAAAACGTGGTTGCTTTAATAATTGACTGCGTTTTTAATATTTATATTTGTTTTAATTATAGAAAAAGCCCGACATTTGTCAGGCTAATTAATTATTTATAGAACTTTATTTATTCTTTTTTCTAAGCAGAATAACAACAAGACCTAAAGCGCTTGAGAATGTGATAAAGCGTTCGATATTTGTTTTAGAGGAACAACCAGTTTTTCCAGGGCTAGGTTCCACAGGAACACTTGGATCAACTGAAGTAAATGTAATGCTTGCTGTAACACTAGGTACTTTTGTTGATGTTACAGTAATTGTAACTGTACCATAACCAGTAATGTGAACTTCACCATCGTTTACAACCGCAATATTTGTATCAGATGTTGTCCATGTAGCATCTTTACTACCATCAATAGGGCTAACTTTAATACTTAGGTTAAATATATCATCTTTAGTAATTGAACTAGGAAGCCCTGTGATTTCATATGATGCAGGATCAGATGTTGCTTTTACAGTTATGATAAGGAATCCAACAACTTTATCAGTTACTTGTGAAGTTGCATAAATTCTAACCTTACCAGCTGAAACACCTGTAACTAAACCATTTTGATCTACCGTCGCAATCTCAGGATTAGCACTACTCCAAGTTACCGCTGCCTCGGCACCTTTTGGTAAAACTTCGGCAGTTAATTGGGTTGTACCTGCAACATCAATGGTTCGTTTGCCACTAACACTAATTGAAGTAGGAACTAAATCTTTATTCAAATATAATTTTATTTCTTTAGTGATTGTTGTGCCATCTTTTTTCAAAAAATTAATGTTGTAAATATAATTATTAGTATTAAATACATTATGAATAGTATGAGTAGCTAAAAGTTCAGAACATGAAGCAACTGTTTTTGCCCATCTTGCATCACCAGTGCATGATACTTCTTTTACTAGCCCCCAAATATTAGGTTCCCAAGTGAAAGTTGCAGATTCGGTTGATTCATCATATGTACATTCTACTGAATCTAAGATTTCTTTGTCAGTATATTCAGTAACTTCAGCGTTACGTTTAGCATTTAATGAGAATTTTTCAATTACATCACCATTCATATCATATAATAAAACTGTAAGAGTACTACCTTGGAATTTTAATACTTGTCCACGATAATTACCACGAATAACTTTATCTAAACCTTCAGTTTTTTGAACTGCATAGTCTTTCATACCAGCAGCAGGGCCAACAAGGTAAGTAACACCAAGGTCTTCATTTTTTTCACCTTGATATGATAAATCTTTACGAATATAAATATGTTCGTGTCCACTTATACATAAGTCTACTTGACATTCTTCAAATACGTCATGGAAATTATTCCATAAATATTTTGCGTCAGAGGCATAAGCACCTGCTGAAACAGCACCAGCATGAGATCCAACAATAATCCAACGAGTAGGGTTATTTTGAACTACTTGTCTAAACCATTCTTTTTGAGCGGTAATATCAATGCCTGATTTTGTACCTTGTAAGATATCAAGCATAATAAATAATGTTTCATTATAAATGAAGTAGTAAGAAGAATTCTTACGATCTTCAGGGCCATTTTGAGGGTTATTATAAAATTGATTATAAATAGAAGCATCAATATATTCTGGGTTTTTATCATGATAATATTCATGGTTTCCAGGAATTGTTGCTTGTTGGTATTTTTGAAGACTAGGTAAACCTGCGAATAAAGCATCCCATTGAGCTTGGTAACCACCACGGTCAACAATGTCACCAGTTATAAGAACCATATTTAGATTCTTTTCTTTACTTTCAATTTTTTTAACTAGATTATCAATCTTTTGAAAATAGTTAGTACTTGAACTTTGTGTATCAGTTAAGAATAGTACAGAACTATTACTATTGTTTCCACCTGTTTTGAAAGAATAAACATTAGATTTTTCGCTACCACAAATTATTTGATAGTAATATGTAGTGTCAGCTTCAAGGCCAGTTAAAACGGCTTTACAAACATTTCTTTCACCAAAACCTGTATTTTCATCATATTCGCTTTGGTCAATGTGCCATTTTGATACGGTAGGTTCTACTTTTATAGCATCAGTTAAAGAACTAGATTTACTAAAAATTACATAAGAACCATCAAGATTGCAGTGGTAATTAATACCTGCAGTTTCATAGGTTTCACCAACACTAGCTGTAACATAATAGATATTACTACTGGCAGCCTTAAGTTTAGGTGTGTATAGTGTGCATAACATTAATGCAATGGTTAGAAATGATAAACAGCATATTCCTATTTTCATTCCTAATTTAGACAATGATTTAAACATAAATTCCTCCTTTTATTTGTTTACTAATATTTTACCATAAAAGTGAACTCAAAAAAAATAAAACGCTTACAAATTATTTATATTAAAAATATAATGGTAAATAAAGTAAATAGTAAGGATATTCCTCCGAATTATTAAAAGTGTTTGTATATGCGTCAAAAGGTTTTACTTTTCTTTAAGAATATGATATAATAAGATATCAATATAAAAGGGGGGAAAATAATGTTTAGATTATTAGTAGATGCTTTATTTCATCCTAAAGATATTGCACTACATGTAGATGAAAAACCAAAGAGAAGATTTGTAGGATTTATAGCTATATTAGCAATTCTACTAATGATTCCAGCAATTTTATCATTAAGTTCAAGAATCGAATTTAGCAATGTCGAAGCCCAGGGGATTGCTTCATCATTTAAAAATACACAAGTAATTGATTATCGTATTAAAGATGGAAAACTTGAGTATACGGGATTAGGTAATAATACTAAGCAATATGTTAAAATTGAAAAAACTGATTTCTTGCTTACCGAATTACCAGTATATCTTGTTTTTAGTTTAAATGGTGGTGGATATAATATTAATGATAAAACTGGGTATGTTGTTTTATTTAAAGAATCAGAAATAGATATTATGTATGTTCCAGCTAAAAAAATAAATTCAGCTGAAGAAGTAGCAGGACTTAATGATATATTACCAAAAACAGAAGTTGAAAAAGTTGTAAAGACAATATCATATGATAATTTAGAAGTGGACTTTAATTATAATAACTCAACAAGTAATAGTTATTTTCTACAATTATATAGTGTTGGAAACCATATATATAGTAAATTAAAATGGAAAATTGTTTTAGAAAATTCTTTAGTACTATTTATTAGTAATCTAATGGTTTTTACCGCAAGTACTTTCTTTACAATTCTTTTAATTAAATTATTTTTTAGAGGAATGGGAGTTGCTTTCGGAAAAATTGTCAAGATTGCTTTCCTTGCATCTTTACCATATGTAGTATGTTATGTACTTGCTTATTTATATAATTTAATCTTTTTAGCATATTTAGGAGAACTTCTATCATTATTCTATACCTTTAGAGCTCTTAGTTATTATGCATTAGATCAAAAAGTTAATAAAAATGGAGGCAATTAAAATGAGCTATAATCATCAACAAATAGACCAAAAATGGCAACAATATTGGAAAGATCATGATACTTTCAAGACTGATGTTTGGGATTTTAGTAAACCTAAGTATTACGCTCTTGATATGTTTCCTTATCCATCAGGAGTTGGACTTCATGCTGGTCATCCCGAAGGTTACACCGCAACAGACATCATTTCAAGAATGAAGAGAATGCAAGGCTTTAACGTTCTTCATCCAATGGGTTTCGATTCATTTGGTTTACCAGCAGAACAATATGCAATAAAAACAGGTAATCATCCGGAAGGATTTACTAAAAAGAATATTGAAACATTTAAGGGACAATTAAAAAGTTTAGGTCTTTCATATGATTGGTCCAAAGAAATTTCAACTTGCGATCCATCATTTTATAAGTGGACACAATGGATTTTTAAACAATTATTTTTAGATGGACTTGCGAAAAAAATTGACATGCCAGTTAATTGGTGCGAAGAACTTGGTACAGTTCTTGCGAATGATGAAGTAATCGATGGCAAGAGTGAACGTGGTGGCTATCCAGTTGTTCGTAAAAATATGAAACAATGGGTTATCGATATTCCTAAGTACGCAGAAAGACTTTTAGAAAATTTAGACAAATTAGATTGGCCGGAATCAACCAAAGAAATTCAACGTAACTGGATTGGCAAATCAGTAGGAGCTCACATTGAATTTCAAGTAAAAGATCAAAATGAAAAGTTTATTGTATTTACTACTCGTTGTGACACTTTATTTGGTGCTTCATATTGTGTACTTGCTCCTGAACATCCCCTTGTTAAAAAAATCATGAGTAAAGAACAAGAAAAGGAAGTTCTTGCATATATTGATGTATGTGCTAAGAAATCTGATCTTGAAAGAACAGAGTTAAATAAAGAAAAAACAGGGGTATTCACAGGTGCTTATGCTGTAAATCCTGTTAATGGTAAATTACTTCCAATTTGGATTTCTGACTATGTTTTATTATCATATGGTACTGGTGCGATTATGGCAGTACCTGCTCATGATGAACGTGATTATGCTTTTGCGAAAAAGTTTAACTTAGATATTATCCCTGTGCTTGAAGGTGGAGATATTAGTGTTAGTGCTTTTACAGGTGATGGTGTGCACATTAATTCTGGTTTTTTAAATGGTTTAGGTAAAGAAGATGCGATAAATAAGATGATTGCTTATTTGGAAGACCATCACTTAGGAACCAAAAAGATTAATTATCGTTTACGTGAATGGATATTTGCTCGTCAAAGATATTGGGGTGAACCAATTCCCACCATCACTTATGAAGATGGTACAATTGAAGCATTACGTGATGATGAATTACCACTAGTATTACCAGAACTTGATGACTATAAACCAAGTAAAAGTGGAACTTCACCACTTGCTAATGCAAAAGATTGGATAAACGTTACAAGAAATGGTAAAAAAGCAACAAGAGAATTATCAACAATGCCTGGTTCGGCTGGTTCTAGTTGGTATTTCCTACGATATATTGATCCACAAAATGATCAAGAACTTGCCAATAAAGAATTATTAAAACACTGGATGCCAGTTGATCTTTATATTGGTGGACCAGAACATGCAGTTGGTCATTTATTATATTCAAGAATGTGGAACAATTATTTATATGATAAAGGAATTGTGTATACAGAAGAACCATTCCAAAAATTAGTTCATCAAGGCATGATTTTAGGCAGTAACGGCATTAAAATGGGTAAGAGATTCCCTGAGTATGTAGTTGACCCTAATGTCATCGTCAAAGAATATGGGGCAGATGCAATGCGTTTATATGAAATGTTTATGGGTCCACTTGAAGCAGATAAACCATGGGATGATAAAGGTATTGAAGGTTCACGCAAATTCCTAGATCGTATTTACCGTGCTTATGTTGAAGATAGTAAAATAAAAGATGAACCTAATAAAAATCTTGAAACGATTTATCATCAAACAATTAAAAAAGTAACTAGTGACTATGAGGAATTAAAGTTTAACACCGCAATTGCGCAAATGATGATTTTCATTAATGCTGTATATAAAGAAAATGTATTCTCACGTGAATATGCGGAAGGATTCATTAAAGTGTTAAGCCCTATTGCACCTCACTTAGCAGAAGAAATCTGGGAACATTTAGGACATAATGAATCATTGGCATATGAAACATGGCCAACATTTGATGAGCATAAAACTAAAGAAGCATTAGTTACAATAGTTGTTCAAATTAATGGTAAAGTAAGAGATAAACTTGAAGTAGAAGCAGGCACTGATCCTGAAGAAATCAAAAAATTAGCCCTTGCTAGTGCTAGAGTTAAAGAATATGTAGGAACAAATGAAATTAAGAAAATGATTGTTGTTCCTAACAAATTAGTAAGTATCGTTTTATAGTATGAAATTAAGGGATATGTTAATAATAAAAGGGAAGGAACCATCTTCAACATTAAATGTTGTAAGTATAGGTAATATTACATACTATATTATTGAAGTAAAGATAAAGGGGATCTTATATAACTATCAAATTACTAAACTGTTTAGTTTAAAAATTCCTCTTTACTGGTTTGGTAGTTACTATGAATTTGAAACTTTCTTTTCATATTTTGTGCCATCAACTAGTGAAGTATTTGTGATTATTTTCTAAAATTATTATGAAATATATTTACAAACATTTAATAATATGGTAAAATATAGTTGAAGATAGTAAATCTTCAAATTAATAGAAAAGGAGTTGTAAAATTATGAAAGTAAACATTAGAGGAAATGGACAAGTAAAACTTTCTACAGCAGCACGTGAGGACATTGAAAAAAAGGTATTGGTTCTTGAAAAACTATTTACTAATAGTGAAGCCATAACTGCCAATGTTTTATGTAAAGGGTATGAAAAATACTCAGTTGTTGAGATTACTATTCCAACTAAAAACATTATTTTAAGAGCCGAAAGCAAAGGTGACACGCTTTATATGGCAGTCGATAATGCCATTGACAAAATAGAGCGACAACTCTTACGACATAAGAAAAAAGTTAATTCAATTATTCGCAAACGTGAAGGTATTGCCAATTACTTTAGTGATTTAGTTGAAGAAAATGGAAAAGAAGTTGATACTGATTTATCAAAGGTTAAAAATAAAGAAATTGAATTAACAGTAATGAGTTTAGAAGAAGCAATTATTCAAATGGAATTGTTAGACCATGATTTCTACACATTTATTAACGAAGATAATCACAAACAAACGATTGTATATCTTCGCCAAGACGGTGGATATGGGGTAATTGAACCAAAATAAGTAGCTAACCAGTGCAATAAAATGCACTGGTTTTTATGTAATTTTATTGCATTTTTTTTAATAATAAGTATAATATTTATGTATCCGACCGAATGGTCGGTCGGGAGGAAGGATAAGATAATATGAGTAAATATAGTGTTAAAAAACCAGTTACTATATTGATGTGCATTATGATTGTTATCGTTCTTGGCATCTATTCACTAACTAAACAATCACTAGGTTTATTTCCTGAAATGAATTTACCCTATGTGGTTGTTGTGACCCCATATGTAGGAGCGAGTGCAGAAGAAGTTACGGAAAAAGTAACATCAGTGGTTGAATCACAAGTAACATCAATGAATAATTTTTCAAGTGTGCAGTCGACATCTAGTTCCAATTATAGTGTTGTTATTGTTGAATTTAATGATGGCACTAATATGGATACTGTTATGATTGATTTAAGAACTAAACTTGATAATATTGAGTTTCCAGAAGGAACTACTAAACCAACAATTTTAAAAGTTTCTCCAGATATGTTACCAGTCATGACTGTTTCAGTTTCAATGGAAAACGATGAAATAGATCCTGAACAATCATTTATAAAAACGACACAATTTGTGGAAAATGAATTAATAACAAGATTAAACCGAGTAGAAGGAGTTGCGGAAGTATCAATGAGTGGTGCTTCATCAATTGTTGTTGAAGTTAATCTAGACCAAAATATTTTAAAAGCTAAAGGTTATACAAATGATGAAATTTTATCATTAATTAAAGAACAAAATCATGATGAACTAATTGGTATAGCACTTAATAATGGTAAAATTTGTATGTTGAATTTAGGTAATTCAATAGAGAATATAGATGATTTAAAAGAATTACCTTTACCACTTTCAAAAACTAATGAAGTAGTAAGATTAAAAGATTTAGCTGTTGAAAATGGAATTAAATATACTGACCAAAATTCAGAAAGCTACTCAAAAGTTAATGGTAAAAAAACAATTACATTATCATTCCAAATGCAAAATGGCTCAGTTATAACTGATATTACAAAAGCTATTACCAAAGAACTTGATAATATAAAAAAGGAATATAGTACTTTTGATTACTCAGTAGTTTTAGATCAAGGTGAATATATTAATATGGCTGTAAGTTCAGTTGTGGAAAACTTAATCTATGGAGCTATTCTTGCGGTTGCAATATTGCTACTTTTCTTAAGGGATTGGCGTCCTACTTTAATTGTTGGTCTTGCTATTCCAATTTCCGTTATCGCAACGTTTATGTGCATGTATTTTGCGGGAATCAACTTAAATATGCTATCAATGGGTGGTCTTGCGATTGGTATAGGTATGTTGGTTGATAATGCGATTGTTGTTATTGAAAATATATTTAGACTTCGTAAAGAAGGAAAGTCAAAGAAAGAAGCCGCAATACAAGGTGCTAAGGGGGTAGCATCAGCTATTATTTCATCAACTGTTACAACTATTATTGTATTTGTACCAGTTTTATTCTTAGGGGGAACCGTTAAAGATGTTTTTTCTAATATGGCATATACAATCACTTTCTCACTACTTTGTAGTTTAGTAATTTCCTTAACCATGGTTCCATCAATGGCATCAAGAATGTTTAATGATCCTAATCATTGTCCAAAATGTGATGCTGAAATAAGCCCTACTGATACTATTTGTTCATGTTGTGGTAAAAAACTTAAAAAGTATAAAGAACCTAAAGTAAAAAATAAAGAATCTAAATTTATGGCAACTTATGATAAAGTAATTAGATGGACGCTTTCTCATAAATTAATAGTGTTTGGTAGTGTTGTTTTATTATTTATTTTATCAGTTGGATTAGTTGTTTCCAAAGGCTTTGTGTTACTTCCAGCAACCGATGAAGGATCAATATCTACAACGATTGCGGTTAATAGCGATATTCCTTTTGATAAGTTATCAAATTACACAGATGACTTAGCAAAAACTATTAAAGATTCAAGTAATGAAATTGAAACTGTTAGTGCAAGATTTGGTAATAGTAGTGGAATGATGGCACTTATTTCTAGTTCATCATCTAATGTAACAAGTATTTCACTAACAATTAAATTAAAAGATAATCACCGTAAAGCAACTGATTATTATGCAAATAACATTAAAGATATTATTACAAAACACAATAGTACGGAAAATTTAAAACAATATGAAATTAAAAAATCCGATATTTATGAAAGTGAAACCGAAAGTAGTTCAAGTAGTATTACGTCTTTTACGTCAAGTGGAGTAAGCATTAGAGTAAAAGGATATAATCTTGAAAAAATGGAAGAAGTTGCGGTTAAACTTGCTCAAATAATGAGTGAAGTAGAAGGAACCAAAAAAGTAAGCACAGGAGTAGTTGGTTCAGATAATAATCTTAAAATATATGTTAACAAAGAGAATGCCGCAAAAGTAGGTTTAACAGAACAAGACTTTATTGATAATGCTAGAGTAATATTCAACACAACAGGCCTTGATAGTATGACTACTGAAAATACAACTAAATTAGTTTTTAATGGCAATGAATATGAACTTAGCATTCCTTCAGAAGTTAATATTGCGGGAATTGGTCTTACAACTATCATGAAACTATTTGGTAGTTATGAAGAATTCCTTAAATATTTTAAAGTATTTGATAAAAAAATGCTTAAAGTAATTGAAGATTCTGGTTTATCAGTATATACGTTTATGCCAACAGAATTTGCTGGTATGACAATGACAAGCATTATGTTAATTATTCAAACTAAATATGGTGGTGATTTTACTAAGGCCATGACAGAAGCCATGAAAGAAGGTATTAGCCTTGTTGTTAGTCCATTCATTTATTATAGTGAATCCGAAAATAAATTATATGATGGCACTAAGTTAGGTATAACACTACCTTCAGATGCGGTTCCACTTGATAGTAAAGCTGCAGGTAATGTTTTAGGAAGTGAAGATGATGATGATGCGATATCATACGTAAAAAAAGTGACCGGATATAGTACTATCTTAAGTGATGGCAAATATCGCTACTTTAACGTAACATGTCGAGTTAATCAAGCATATAACGTTACCAAGGTATCAAGTGAAGTAAATAAGAGAATTGATGAATATATTAATTCTAGTGAGTTTGATGCTTATCGTGATATTGTTCAAATAGAATATAAAGGGGAAAATGAACAAATTATGGATACTGTTAAACAAATGATAATAGCATTATTAATTGGTATTTTACTAGTATATATGGTTATGGCAATTCAATTTCAATCACTAGTATATCCATTTATTGTTTTAGGTACACTTCCACTTGCCTTCACAGGCGGATTATTATTTGTTTTAATTTTTGGATTAGAATTTAGCGTTGTAGTATTAATGGGATTAATAATTCTAGTTGGAGTTGCGGTTAACAATGGTATTGTTTTAATTGACTATATTAACCAATTAAGAGAAGAAGGTTACACAATAAGAGAGGCATGCGTTACTGCCACAAAAACAAGACTTCGTCCAATCTTAATGACAGCACTTACTACAATCTTCGGCTTAATATTTACGGCGATAGGTTTAAATAATGGAGCAGAACTTCTTCAACCACTTGCGGTAACGGCGATTGGGGGATTATTATATGCAACAATTCTCACACTTGTGGTAATACCAATTATTTATATGGCATTCAACCATCGTAAAGTAAAACAAGAAGAAAAAAAGGAAGCATAAAATGACGTCAACAAAAGAAAAAATAATAGAAGCAGTAATTGAAACACTAAGTGAAAATTTTAACTATGATGAATTTAGTATGAGTAAGATTGCTGAAAAAGTCGGAATCGGCAAGAGTACCATTTATGAATATTTTGATTCAAAAAGCGATTTGTTAATAGAAACAATAAAAGGGATTGTGGATTTATATATAAAACAAATCCTAATACATGATCTTACTAATCTTAATTTTCATGATGCCTTTGTTATGCAAATATTAAATATTATTGAATGTGATTTTAATAAAAACGCGGTTTTCCATATTTTTACTCAACTTGATTTAGTAGTCAAAGTTAAAGAAAAGGAAATTAAAGAAAAAATGGAAGACGCAAAGAAAAAAGTTTTAGAAAGATTTGCATATATTTTCCATAAAGGAGTAGAAGAAAAAATTATAACAGCAAGTTATGATGCTAAAACTGAAGCATTAATATCTGGATTACTTAGTACGATGATTTGTCGACAAATTAATAATTCAATAGGTGCGAATGAAGAAATAGCAGAATATCTATATAATGTTGTTGTTAAAATATTAAATTAAGTTTATAACTAAAAGTGTTTAGTAGTGATGCTAGACACTTTTTCTAACTTAAATGCACATATATACATTTCTCTTTCTTTTTTCGTGTTTTTTTGGTATAATATATTATGAGAAAGAGGGAGTATCGATGAAAAAACCAAAGGTAATTGTAATGGATATGGGTGGAACACTATTAGATAGTAGTGATGTGAATTTTGAACTTGGGGTAAAACACATCTATGATAATTATTGTATACATGACATTTCATATGAAGAAGTATTAGAAGATTATAAATTAATTTGTGATATTGGTTTTAAGAAAAGAGATAATGATAATTTTGAACTTAATTTTCATAATGCCTTAAATTATATAGATAAGACAGTAGGGCTTAATAAAGAAGTTGATTATTACCAAATAGAAAAAGAATTTGTTGATATAACAATGCCAAGAATTCTTGTTGCTGGTGTTGATACGTTTTTAGAGGTAACTAAAAAACTTCAAATACCAGTTTATGTGCTTAGCAATAGTTGTTTTAGTAGTGAAGAGTTAAAGCATGAATTAAAGGAATTTAAAATAGAAAATTATTTTGAAGATGTCTTATCTAGTGGTGACTATTTAATGAGAAAACCAAGTGAAATCTTTTATCGTTTAATTATTAAAATAATTAAACGTAAATATCCAAATATTTCTTTAAATGATATTTGGTATATTGGTAATGATTACAGGTGCGATGTTTCAGGTGCAAGTTCTGCAGGCTTAACTAGTGTTTGGTTAAACCGCCTAAATCAAAAAAACTTTAATAATCTTAATATTATTGAAGTTAATAGCTATTTTGAATTAATTGAGAGGTTAAAAGATGAGTAAACATGAATATGAAGAGTTTAAAAAAGAACTAGCAAATCTTGCTACATCAAATCGTAAACCGACATTATTACTTCATAGTTGTTGTGGACCTTGTAGCAGTCATGTTTTAAACCTTTTGTCCCAATATTTTAAAATTACGGTTTATTATTACAACCCTAATATTTACCCTCTTGAGGAATTTGAAAAAAGATTAAACACACAAAAAGAGTTACTATCTAAACTTGATTATAATGTTGATTTAATTGTTGAAAAAGATGATTATAGTGTGTATTTGAAAAATGTTGATGAGTACAAACATTTAGGTGAAAAAAGTATGCGCTGTTATAAATGTTATGAATTTAGAATGATAAAGTTACAACTCGCCGCAAGACATTATAATTTTGATTATTTCACTACTACCTTATCGGTGAGCCCTCATAAAAATAGTCTTTGGATAAATGAAATTGGTAGTAGATTAACTAGTGATAAATGCAAGTATTTATACTCAGATTTTAAGAAGGAAAATGGATATTTAGATTCTACAAATCTTGCGAAAAAATATGAATTATATCGACAAGATTATTGTGGATGTCATTTCTCACTTGAAGAAACTATTAAAAGAAAAGAAGAAAAAGAACGAAAAATAGAAAATTAAAAGATAAAAAGCAAGATACAGTATGCTGTAGATATTGAAAAAGATAAATGCTTGAAAAAAAAGCAAAAAAATGATATTATATATAAGATGAAAGGAAGTGTCCTCATGTTTAAAAAATTATTTGATCCATCATATAAGGAATTTAAAAGATGTGAGAAACTAGCTAATCAAGTAGTAGCATTAGCTGATGAGTATAAAAAATTAACTGATGATGAGTTAAAACACAAAACAGTGGAATTTAAAGAAAGACTTGCGAAAGGAGAAACATTGGATTCTTTACTAGTTGAAGCTTTCGCAACCGTAAGAGAAGCATCTACGCGTGTACTTGGTCTTACGCCATTTAAAGTGCAAATTATAGGTGCCGCCGCAATGCATTTTGGTAATATTGCGGAAATGAAAACCGGTGAAGGTAAAACCCTAACTAGCGTTATGCCTGCGTATTTAAATGCTTTAACTGGTGAAGGTGTTCATATTGTAACTGTCAATGAATACCTTGCTGGACGTGATGCTACTGAAATGGGAGCAGTCCATAAGTTTTTAGGATTAACTGTCGGTTTAAATCTTCGTGATATGACTCCGGAAGAAAAACAGGCTCAATATAATTGTGATATCACATATTCAACTAATAATGAACTTGGTTTTGACTATCTACGTGACCATATGGTAATTTATAAAGAACAAATGGTCCAACGTCCTCACATGAACTTTGCGATTGTGGATGAAGTTGACTCCATCTTAATTGATGAAGCAAGAACTCCGCTTATTATTTCAGGTGGTGAAAAGAAAGGACCAAACTTATATTTACAAGCTAATACTTTTGTAAAAGGTTTAAGAGAAAAGAATGATCAAAATCCTGATGGTGATTATGAAATAGATGTTAAAGATCAACATGTTACAATTACGGAACAAGGTATTGAAAAAGCCCAAAGATTCTTTGGTGTTGATAATATCTATGATGTAAGATATGTTAATTTAGTGCATCATATTAATAATGCCTTACGTGCGAACTACATAATGTTTAGAGATAAAGATTATGTTGTACAAGATGGTACAGTTATTATCGTTGACCCATTTACAGGTCGTTTAATGCATGGTCGTCAATATAGTGAAGGTCTACACCAAGCGTTAGAAGCTAAAGAAAATGTTGAAATTAAAAAGGAGACAAGAACTCTTGCAACAATAACCTTCCAAAATTACTTCAGAATGTATAAAAAACTTGCTGGTATGACTGGTACTGCCAAGACTGAAGAAGAGGAATTTAGAAACATTTACAACATGCTTGTTATTGAAATTCCTACTAATATGCCAGTAATAAGAAAAGATGAACCAGATTTAATCTTTAGATCGGAAGAGGCAAAATATAGAGCAATTGCGAAAGAAATAAAAGAACGTCATGAAAAAGGACAACCTATTCTAGTTGGTACTATTTCTATTGAAACAAGTGAATTATTATCAGGTATTTTAAAAAGATATGGCATTCCTCACAATGTTTTAAATGCTAAGCAACACGAAAGAGAAGCTGAAATTGTTTCAAAAGCTGGCTTAAAAGGTGCAGTTACAATTGCTACCAATATGGCTGGTCGTGGTACCGATATTAAACTTGGTGAAGGTGTCGTTGAACTTGGCGGTCTAGCAGTCATCGGTACCGAACGACATGAAGCCCGTCGTATTGACAATCAGTTACGTGGTCGAAGTGGTAGACAAGGTGATCCAGGCTATAGCCGTTTCTATTTATCAACTAAAGATGAATTAATGGTACGTTTCGGTGGTGAACGATTTGAAAGAATATTAGGTATGATTGCTTCACCTGATGCAGAAGGGAACGAAACTCCACTAGAATCAAAAATGTTTAGTCGTTTCGTAGAAAGTGCTCAACGCAAAATTGAAGGTTACAACTATGATCGTCGTAAAAGCGTTGTTGAATATGATGAAGTTTTAAGAAAACAAAGAGAAGTTATTTACGGTCAAAGAAAAGATATCTTATTTTTAGAAGATGTTGAACCAATTATTAAAAATATGATGAAGTCAGTCACAAACACATTGGTTCCAACTTTCCAAGATACAGAAAACAAAAAATCAAAAGGTGTTGTAATTGACCGATTCATGGATGAATTTATCAATAAATATTTTAATATGGGAACATTTGAACCATTTGAATTTGAAGATAAACAAATTCCTGAAATTGAAGAAATGGTATACAATAAACTAGTTAGTAATCTAGATGAGAAAAAAGAACTAGTACCACCAGAAGTTCATCAAGAATTTATGCGTGTAATTTTGTTACGTACTGTTGATAAATATTGGATGGATCATATTGATAAAATGAGTAGTCTTCGTCAAAGTGTAGGACTACAAGCATATGCTCAAGTTAATCCATTAAGAGAATACCAAATGATTGGTTTTGATATGTTTAATGAGTTAATCGCAAACATTGAAAGTGAAGTAACAGTTTATGCAAGTAGAGCTCAACTTCGTGATAATTTACAACGTGAACAAGTAGCTAAACCTACAGGAACACACTCAGGAAACGATGAACCTCAAAAACGTAAACCGGTCGTAAATAAAAACAAAAAACCTGGCCGTAATGACCCATGTCCATGTGGTAGTGGTAAAAAATATAAATATTGTTGTGGAATGAATGAAAAATAAATAATGTTAAAAATGTTAAAAATGTTAAACGTAGTTTATCATTGTTTACCATTGCTTATCATTATTAACTAGGAGGCAGCATGGAAAAGTTTGAAATAACTAAAGCATTTGAGGATTTTACCACCAGACTTAAAGCTCTTGATAAAGTCTTAAATATTGAAAAAATGAAACAAGAAATTAAGAATAACGAACAAAAAATGCTAAATGCTACCTTCTGGGATGATGCGAAAGCCGCAACTTCATTTGTTCAACATAACAATGAGATGAAGGAAACAATCAATACTTTTGAATCATTATGTAAAACAAATGAAGAAATAGAAATGATTTTAGAATTAGATGATATATCTTTATATGATGAAGCGGCTGAGATCATTAAATCATTAAATAAAAAATTAGAAAAATTTGAAATTGCTCAATTACTTAATGAACCATATGATCATTTAAATGCCATTATGGAACTACATCCAGGAGCAGGGGGAACTGAGTCACAAGACTGGACCTTAATGCTATACCGAATGTACAGAAGATATGCTGAAAGAAATAATTTTGAATTTGAATTAATAGATTATGAAGAAGCAAGTGATGCTGGACTTAAGAGCGCAACCTTTATGATTAAAGGTAAAAATGCTTATGGTACATTAAAAGGAGAAAAAGGAGTTCACCGTTTGGTTAGAATATCACCATTTGATAGTAATGCAAGACGTCACACAAGTTTTTCTGGCTGTAATGTTACTCCAGAAATTGATAGTAACGTTAATGTTGAAATCAATCCTGATGATATTAAAATTGATACATATCGTTCAAGTGGAGCTGGTGGACAACACATTAATAAAACTGATTCAGCAGTTAGAATAACCCACATTCCAACTGGTATTGTAGTAAGTTGTCAAAATCAACGTAGTCAAATTCAAAATAAAGAAAAAGCTTTACAAGTTTTAAAATCAAAAATTTACCAAAGGGAACTTGAAAAACAAGAAAATATGCTTAAAAATATTAGTGGTGAATTACTTGAAAATGGTTTTGGTAGTCAAATTAGAAGTTACATCCTTCATCCATATTCCCTTGTAAAAGATCACAGAACATTAGTTGAATCAACTAATCCTACTAATGTTTTAGATGGCGACTTAGATATTTTTATTGATGCATATTTGAAATGGAATAAAAGAAGTTAAGGGTGTCTTATATGAAAAAACTATTTACCAAAAAAAATTTAAAAGAATTTTTCTTTATAAATATAGGAGTCTTTTTAATGGCCGCAGCCTATTCGCTTCTTCTTGACCCTAACAACATTGTTATAGGCGGAGTTGGTGGTATTGCGACAATCATGAAGGATATTACTGGAATATCATCATCACTGTTTATTTTTATATTAAATGGAGTTCTTTTGATTGTTGCGTTAATTTTTGTTGATAGATCATTTTTCTTAAAAACAATTTATGCTTCACTTATTTATCCCGTTTATTCATACTTATGTGAACTACTTTATAAGAACTTTTTATCAAGTAGTCTTCCTAATATTTTAAAGTTTCAAATAGATAATCCTAACTTAGATACCAACATTGCATCAGCTGGTGCGTATTTAGTAGTTGTAATCTTTGGTGCCGTAATTACTGGATTTGGGTTAGGTCTTGCGATTAGAAATGGTTCATCAACAGGTGGAGTTGACATCATACAAAAGATATTATTAAAATATTGTAAAATTCCTTTTTCAGTTAGTTTAATTATAATTGATGGTTCAATTGTATTTGCCTCAGGTATCTATTTCCATAATGCTTTTGTTATTCTTTATGGAGCCATCTTTATTTTTGTTTCAGGTTATGTGATGGATTCGATAATCTTTAGTGGCTTTAATGCAAGATGTGTTAATATTGTCACAACTAAACCTGAAGAAATTAAGGAACAAATATTTAAAATTCTTGGCCGTGGTATTACAATTGTTGCGGCTAAAGGTGGTTACACCGGCAATGATAAAACCATTCTAGTTTGTGTTATGCATAACCAAGAATTTTATAAAATGAAAGAAATCATTAGAAGTATAGATGAAAAAGCTTTTATATATATTACTAGAGCTAGTGAAGTCCATGGTGAAGGTTTCTCACCAGAAATAGTAGGTTCTGATGAAAACACAAAGTGAAGTTAAAATTCTATTAGTTGAGCAAAAAGGTAAAAAGTATCTAGTTTATACTGATATTGATGAAGATCCGATTATTTTTACTGAAGATGGTTTAGTAGAAAATAGAATCATCAAAGGTGCTATATTTGATAAGAAAGAATGGAAAAAAATAGTTAAAAACAAAGATAACTTGTTGATTTTTGATAAGGTTTTACACTATATAGATTTTAAACCTAGAACAACCAAGGAAGTAATTAAGTATCTTAAAGATAGAGAAGTAAATGTAAAAGATATTGAAAAGATAATTACAAGACTTGAAAATGTCCATTATCTTGATGATAGTAAATATGCATCCCAATTTGTTCTTGAAGGTATTAAAAATAAAAAAGGTCCAAGTTTAATAGTTTATCAACTAGAGCAGTTAGGCATTGAATCCAAAATAATTAACCAAATGATTAAAGAATATGATGTAGAAACGGAATATCGAAATGCTTATGATGTTGCTAGTAAGTACCAAAAGCAAAACACTAAATATCCAATTAAAAAACAAAAAGAATTAATTTATCAAAAATTATTAAGAAGCGGATATCATAGTGAAGTTATCAACAAGGTTTTAGAAAGCCTAGAGTATGGTGAAGATTCACAAGAAAATCTTGAAAAAGAATATTTAAAAATTGTTTCAAAAACAACAGATCGTAATAAAATTATTACCTCACTTCTTGCGAAAGGATATAAATACGAAGACATAAAAAAACTATTCAATAAATAGTCTAAAAAAAATAAAGTGTTCATATATATTAGTGGTGATATAAATGAATACAAAAAAGAAACTCGTTAAAGAAGGACTCCGTAATATTGGTAATAATTTAGTGAAAGAACAAGAAATAGAAAAAAACTTGTACTATGAAATTTCTAAAGAAATTCATCAAGACAAGAAAAAAACAAATAAATAAATTCAGGGCAGGGTGCAATTCCCGACCGGTGGTATAGTCCACGAGCATTAGCATGATTTGGTGAAATTCCAAAACCGATAGTGATAGTCTAGATAAAAGAATTAATAAAATAATGCCCTCATAGGGGCATTTTTCTTTAGAGGTGAATATGAAAAATCGTCGAGAATTAATTAATAGAATCACAAAAGTTGGAATATTTGGAGCGATAAGTGTCGTTTTGTATGACTTTGTTAAATTTCCACTTCCTTTTTTTCCATCATTTTTAGAAATTAATTTTTCAATGTTACCTATCATTTTAATAGCACTTGCATATGGGCCAATTGATGCTTGTATTATTGTAATATTAAGATTTTTATTAAAACTTCCATTATCACATACGGCTTATGTAGGTGAATTAGGTGATCTAATTATTGGACTTTTAATAGTGATTCCAAGTAGTTTATGTTATAAATTTAACCGCACCAAAAAAGGTGGATTAATAGCTTTAATTATAGCTTTTTTTGTTTGGATTTTTGTGGGGACATTATCAAATTTAATTACCATTCCAATTTATATTAAAATGTTTTATGGTAATGCTACTAATTTAATTAAAGATTTAACAATGATTCCAGGGGTTACGGAATCCAATTATATGCTAAAATATTTACTATTTGGAGCTCTTCCTTTTAATGCTTTAGTAGCGATTGTTGTATGTTTAATTACTTACTTTGTATATAAAAAAATATCAATAATATTTAAACATGATTTTTTAAATCATCAAGAAAATAGCCAAAAAGTAATGGTAATGATTGATTCATTTAAAGGAACATTAACATCTAAAAAGGCTGGTAATATCGTAAAAGAAACTATTCAAAATAAAAATATCAAAGTAGATGTAATTTCCATTTCTGATGGTGGCGAAGGATTCCTTGAAGTTATAAAAGAAGCTAAAAAACTTGAGTATAAAAAACTTGATGTGCACGATGCAATAGGAAGAATTCATCAAGCAAGATATTTGTATGATAGTAAAAATCTTACTGCTTATTTTGAACTTGCGGAAACATGCGGCATTAATAATCTAAAAAAAGAAGAACTTGATCCATATCATGCTTCTAGCTATGGATTAGGCGAACAAATTAAAAAAACATTATCAATCAATAAAACTAAAAAAATAGTTGTAGGTATTGGAGGAAGTGCAAGCTCAGATGCGGGAAGTGGAATGCTTGAGGCGCTTGGTGTTAAATTCTATGATAAACAAGGAAACTTAATAACTAACCTAAATAACGCATCACTCGCAAAAGTAGAAGATGTTGATATAATAGAAACTAGTACCATTTTAAAAGATATTGAAATAGTTGTTTTAACTGATGTTACTAATCCTCTTCTTGGTGAAAAAGGTGCTGTATATGTGTTTAGTCCCCAGAAAGGTGCAACACCAAATGATTTACCTGTGTTAGAATCCCATATTAAACATTTTGTTGATGTTATAAAAACAAAACTACCTAATTGTGATTTATCAAATACCTCAGGTGATGGTGCTGCAGGCGGGGTAGGATTTGCTTTTAGTAAAATTTTAAAAGGTACCCTAAAGTCAGGTGCTGATACAATCCTCGATTTAGTAGATTTTAAACAAATATGTGAATCGTATGATGTAGTTATAACAGGAGAGGGAAAATTTGATAGTCAAACCTTAAATGGTAAAATCATTAAAGGTATAATGGAATATAAACCAAAACGTCTAATAGTTGTAACAGGTACTTCAGAAATTACAACTAATCAAGCTGAAGTATATGCGATAGTACCCAATATTTGTACTTTAAATGAATCACTTAAAAATCCTGAAGAATCATTACGCAAACTCGTTAAAACAATAAAATTTAAATAAGTTGAAAAAAATTGTAAATAGTGCTAAAATATGGTCAAGAGGTATAGAAATATGAGTGAAAATAGAAAATGTAGTAATTGTGGATTTGAATTAAATGAGGGGGCAATGTTTTGTACAAACTGTGGGATGAGACAGGTTATAAAAGCAGTTCAAGAACCAAAACCACGCTGTGTTGAGTGCGGTCATGAAATTGATAAAGATACAGTATTTTGTACAACATGCGGAGTAAAACAACCTAAAAACACACAACCAACAATACCAGTAGTTAAACAAACAAAAACATGTGTTAATTGTGGTGCCCCATTAGATGATGATTCAGTATTTTGTACAGAATGTGGAGCCAAAATAGAAAAAGAAGGAAAAGAAAAAGTAGTCTTAGAAGAAACAACTAAAAACGTATGTCCAACTTGCAAGGCAGTGTTAGAAGAAGGAGTTTCATTTTGTACAGAATGTGGAGCCAAAATAAAAGGTGAAACTCCATCAAGTCATAGTGATAACTCAGTTGAAGTACTTAAGAAACTAAAAGAACTCCGCGAGTTAGAACTTATTACTGAAGAAGAATACATTGAAAAGAAAAAAGAAGTATTAAATAATTTAAGATAACAAAGAAATGATTTGGGCCTCCAAATCTTTCTTTTTGGAGGAAATAAATGGGTTGGTTTAATTATCTAGGATTAATAATGATTGTGGTGTTACTCACGCCTAACATCATTTGTTATATGAAAAACAAAGAAGCTTTTGATAATAATAGTAGTATAAGTAAAGGACTAGAAAATACTGAAAAGTTTAGTCGTTTAGGTTCAATGTTGTTATTAGTATTTAATATTCCATATACTTACATTGGATTTTATTTTGATAGTGCATTAGTCGTTTATATTATTATAAACAGTTGTTTATTACTAGCGTATGTTTTAACGTGGATAATTTTATGGAAAAAAAACACATGCATAAAAGCATTGCTTTTATCACTACTACCTACTATTATGTTTGTATTTTCTGGTATTATGGTTGTGAGTATTCCTCTTATAATACTATCAATAATTTTCATGATTACTCATATTATGATATCAATGAAAAGTGGTCTTAAAAATGATGAAAAGCCAAAAAAGAAAAAGAGAATAATAATAACTTTATTTGTTTTTTTTATTGCCTTAGTATCTGTAGTAATTTTAACTATTATTGGCATAATAACTAATCGATTATATTCATTAAAAAAATTAGATTCTATGAGTATATCTGATATGATTGAATATGATGTAACTAGTGGAAATAAAAAAATTAGTATAGCTTATATTGATCATGGTAACATAACATACTATGTTAATAATAGAGTTAGTGATGAAATTTATGATTATGAAATTGGATCGTTAAGTAAAACTTTTGTTGGATTATTAATTAGCAAAGCAGAAGCTGAACATAAATTAAGTTTAGATGATTCAATTAGTAAATATTTAGATTTAGAAGAAGATAAATATTATCCAACTATTGAACGTTTACTTACCCATACATCAGGATACAAACCTTACTATTTTGAAGGACAAATGATTAAAAACAAATTAGCACAAGTAAGTAATGATTTTTATGGTATTAGTAAAAATAAAATAATTGAAAGAGTAAAAAAAGAAGAACTAAGTGATCGAGATTATCCTTTTGAATATTCTAACTTTGGTATCGCGGTAGTGGGGCTTGTGTTAGAAAGTATTTATAAGACGGATTTTACTAGCTTAATGAACGCATATATTAAAAATGAATTAGGATTAAGTGATACTGCTGTTTTAAAAGAAGGTAGAAATCTTTCTGGTTATTGGTCTTGGCAAAATCAAGATGGTTACATACCTGCAGGTGCGATTAAATCAAATATTGTAGATATGGCTAATTATTTATCTTTATACATGAATAATAGTTTAGATTACATAGGTTCTACAACTTCTAAAATAAAAACCATCAATGCTAATAATCAAGTATATGAAAAAATGAATATCCGGATGGATGCCATCGGAATGACATGGGTGATTGATGAAACCAATAATCTAATATGGCATAATGGCGGAACTTCTAAATTTAACACCTATATGGGCTTTAATATGGAAAAAACAAGAGGAGTAGTCATTTTAAGTAATCTTGGGCCAAATGAAAGAATATCAATGAGTGTAATTGGTGCGAAGATATTAATAGAAGGATATAGATGATAATATAAACATTATGTAACTATAATTGACGATATGGATTTGTAAGGTTAGTGAATAATTAAATATTAAAAAACCAGGACAGCTAGTGTTCTGGTTTATTCTTTATGTTCAAAAAAGTTTTTAAGAAATTTTAACACCCCTTGATTTTTCGCATCATCAGTTTGGTATTTAGCATGTTTTAATAGTTCAGGGTGTGCATTCTTCATCGCAACACTGATATGAGCAGATTCAAGTAGTCCAATATCGTTGTGTCCATCGCCTATCGCAATCGTATGTTTATGATCGATATGATAGTACTCAATTGCTTCTAAAAATCCTTTCTTTTTATCAACTAAAGGATTATATATTTCCACAATATTAAATCCATCCATATACCAATAGCGTGAAAAAAGTTTGCCATGATATTCATTTTGAATGTAATTTTCAAATAAATTAATGTGGTCTTTATCAATAAAGAAAAGTGCACCATTAGGATTGTCAGGTAAACTATCCTTTAATTCACCAATATGAAGGATACCACCATCAACATGCAAGAAAGGGTGAATTTCATCATTATAATTCATCACATAAATATCATCAATAATTTCACAAAAAACATTAATTAAGGCTGGTCTAATATGTTCAATAATTTCTAATAAATCATCTTTATCAATTCTTAAATCAGTAACAGGAAATGATGAATCGGTAGGATTAGTAACCCTCGCGCCATTATAATTAATAAGAGGAGTATTAAGCCCTAACTTTTTATAAATAAAATAACTTGAGCGAAATGGTCTTCCGGTAGCGAGCATAATAATGTTTCCGTCATCTTTTAGTTTTCGTAAATATGCGAAAGTCTCATCATCACAAGTGCTAAAGTCAGGCATAAGGGTTCCATCTAAATCTAATACAATTAAATAAGGTTTCATAAGCATCCTCCATTTCAATTTATAATTATAACTTAATTTGTCGATAATTGCAATGAAAAAAGTTTCTTATTTTTTTGGTTGCACTTTTAAAGTATTTGTAGTAAAATTAATAGATAGCAAATATAAGGGAAAAAAGAATATGACAATACTCAGCATTCAAAATATTGATGATTTTTTTACTGATTTATTTAAGAAATTAGGAGAAACATTTACAATCCAAACATTTATTGTATTATTAATAGGAATAATTTTAGGTTTTGTTATTTGTGGTGCACTATATGGCTTGATGATGATTTTTTCATTAAAAAGTGAACAAACCACTAGGAAGGATAAAAAATTAAACATTACTCCTAATAATGAAAAAATAATAAAAGAAGTCGAAGAAATCAAAAGTAAATTCTTAGAAACTTCTGAGGGATTTACAATGAAAGAAAGATTTCAATATTTAGGATCCACAGTTATGGAAACTATCAATGTTGTGGCCGCGGAATACTATCCTGAGTCTAAATATCCTTTATATGAGTTAACGATTGAAGAATTAATAGTCTTTTTAAGGTATTTGTCATATCGTATTGAAGAAGTGTTTAACAAACCATTTTTAAAAGCTTTTAAGAAAATGACTATTTCACAAATGTTTAGATTTATGGAAACAAGGAAAAAGATAAGCGACAATAAAGCAGTTAAAGCCGCAACTAAACTGAATAGTAGTAAATTTAAACAAATAATTATGGGTATTGTCAATTATGCTAATCCCATATATTGGATTAAAAAATTGGTAGTTGGTACTACCATTAATATTGCGATTCGTAAAATGTGTATTGTAATTATTGATATTGTTTCTGATGAAACTAATAAAACATATAGTAAAGCTATCTTCAATAAAGAACAACAAATATATCAAGAAGAAATTAACAAAGAATTACAACAAATAGAGGAGGATATGAAAAATGAGTAAAGAAACTGAAACAAAACGTGAATTTTATGTGTTTCGTGTAACTAGAGAAAACGAACCAACCCCAGTAGAAGATAATCAAAAAGATGAAAAATATATAATATCACCTCATCATGGAAAGCAACCAGATAAAACCGTAAATGAAAGAATGGGTTATCATCGTGATCCTTCGACCTATGATTTTATTAGACCAAATCGTGGCTTAAATAAAGAATATTATGAACGTTATCAACAAGATTTAGAAAAAGAAAAAAGAAATACAATTAGACTTGATGAAGAAACAACAACTACAGTAGAACCAGTTATATCAAGTAATAACATAAAAGAAGAAGATTATGTTGGTAGTAGAGGCTATTATGTTGATGAAACTGAGACAGATAATGCTTCAATTGAAGATTTACCAGATGATTTCTTTTATTCTTTTGAAGAAGAAAAGCCTTCAAACGTTCACCATACTCCAAGCTCATCAAAGATTGAACCAAAAGAAAAGTCTGAACCAGTTGTTTCAATGCCTAAACCAAGAATGGCAAGTAACCCAGGACTAGAAAAATTAGAAGAAAAGCGTAGTCCAGTTGTTGAAATTAAAGCTCCAAAAGTTAGTAAATATATACCACCAAAACTAGAATTTCTAAAAAGAACTAATGAAACCGAAGTAGATGACGTTAAAGAAGCTGAACATCAAAAAGAAGTTATTAACCAAACCTTAAAAGATTCAGGTATTAAGGCAGAAGTAGCCGGTTATGTATTTGGACCTACGGTTACCCAATTTATGATTAAAGTTGCTCCAGGAGTAAATGTAAGTGTCATCAACAACTGTGCAAGTAACCTTGCGATGTATTTAGAGGCTGAAAAAATTAGAATTCAAACCCCAATTCCTGGTAAACCTTATGCAGGAATTGAAGTGCCAAAAAGTGCAAAATACCGTAACATTGTTCATTTAGGTGACATCATTGCTAGTAAGGAATTTAAAGATACTAAATACAAAATTCCAGTTGTTGTTGGTAAAGACAATTATGGTAGTGCGATGATTTGTGATATTGCGGAAATGCCACACTGCTTAGTAGCTGGTACAACTAAATCTGGTAAAAGTGTTTGTTTAAATACTTTTATTATTAGTTTACTATATCATTTTTCACCACGTGATTTAAGACTTGTTTTAATGGATCCTAAAAGAATTGAACTTACAATGTATGAAGAGATTCCTCATCTTGCGATGCCAGTAATAACTGATAAAGAATATTTCCCATCTGCTCTTGGTTGGGTTTATGAGGAAATGGAACGCCGTTATAAAATGTTTGAATATTATGGTGAAAAAGATTTCAAAGAATTTAATGAACGTTTATTGAAAGAGAAAAAACAAAAACTTCCATACATTGTTATGATCATTGATGAATTTGGTGATTGGTTTACAGGTGCTAGTGAAGAAGTCGAAGATATGACTCAAAAAATTGCGGCGAAAGCTCGTGCAGCCGGCATCCACGTAATCCTTGCTACACAACGTCCATCAAAAGATGTTATTAAAGGTTCAATCAAGGCAAACTTCGATACTCGTTTAGCATTTAAAGTATCATCATTTGAAGACTCTAAAGTAATTCTTGGTTCGAGTGGAGCTGAAAAACTTGAAGGTTATGGTGACATGCTTATTAAATATGCCGGAAGAATTGAAAAAAGACTACAAGGTGCCTTTGTTGGAAATGATGAAATTAAAACAGTTATCTCATATCTTAAAGAAAACAACAAATGTGATTATATTGTAACTAAAGAAGAAATTATGCAATCAACTACGACAAGACAAATGGCTCAAAACATTGGTACTGGCCGTACTTCTGGGGTAGATGATGAAAGATTTGAAGAGGTAGCATACTATGTTGTTCGTAACAAGAATGCTTCAAACAACGCTCTCCTTAGAGAATTTGGTATGGGATTTAACCGCGTTAATGATATTTTAATAGCCCTTGAAAAATTAGGAGTATTAGGTCCTACTATTAAAGGAAAACAACGTGAAGTTTTAGTTGATGAGTATCAACTAGAAGATATTTTAAAGAATATGTAAAAATAAAAGGAGGTAACTATGCCTAAAAAAAATAAATTAGAAAAGTATTTTGAAGAAAACAATAGTATGATGGACCGCTTTACCATCAACTCAAAAATTACTAATAGAATAATTGGATTTATTATTTGTAGCGTTTGTTACCCTCTTTTAACTTTATCAAAAAGATACAATGCCATTTATGGTAATGAAGTAAATACTACAAATACAGTAGATTACATAAGAATTATTATGATTTGTTGTTATGTTATAGCAGGACTTGGTTTTCTCTATTTACTTCTTGAATTAATAATTCCAAGTAAAATTAATAAATTAACAAAAAACATAAAGTTTACGGCGAAAAAAGCAATATTTAATACTCTTGATTGGTTATTAATAATTCCAATCTGTTGTAATATTGCAATATTCATGTATAGTTATTTGTTTATCATTAATCAAATAAGTGGTACTTCAATGGTGCCAACAATTGAAGACAGTGAAAGTGTATTTGTTTCATATTTAGATAGAGTAGATAGATTTGATGTAGTTATTGCGAAAATAACTCCTGAAGATAATATTGGTATACTATCTGAACAATATTATATTAAAAGAGTAATTGGTATGCCAGGTGATAGGGTAACTTGGAACTGGTCTAATAGTACCTTAAAGATTAATGGTGAACTTATCAATGAAGGTTACTTTCCATCTGATTATTTAAACTCGGAACGAGACAAAGAAAAGGCAGGACTATCAAAAGAACAAATAAATAGAATTAGTGAAGCCGAAAGCTTTGATGGTGAGTTTACGTATAAAAAATATAATAAAGACACAAAAAAATACGAAATAATTACCACAACAATTATTCCTGATGGTTACTACTTTGTTATGGGTGATAACCGTAATCAAGGTGGCAGTAAAGATAGTAGAGTAATTGGCCTAATACCAAGTAAAAACATTATTGGAGTTGCGAAATACCATGTTGTTGGAATTATCCCATGGGGTAAAATTGCCAAACAAACTATCAAATAACTTTATATTGATAAAAAAACATTGAAATTGATTTCAACTGAAATAAATTAAAAGATTTGAAATGATAGTAACAATGTATTATGATAGAAAATGAATTTGAAAATAATAAATGAAAATGAAAAGAAAATATCATCTACGAATATCAATTGATAAGTGGGGAGTTATGAAAAACTAAAGGAGAGTATTGCTGGAAGATAATAAATTAATTATATATAAAAATAATGAAGGTAATATTATAGTAGATGCCATTTATAAAGATGAAACATTATGGTTATCGCAAAAAGGAATGTCTAAGGTATTTGAAGTAGGTGTTCCATCAATATCGAAACATTTAAAAAATATATTTGAAGAAAATGAATTAGACAAATAATCAGTTGTTTCCAAAATGGAAATAACTGCTAAAGATGGTAAAGAATATAATACTGAAGTTTATAGTTTAGATGCCATAATCGCTGTTGGATATAGAATTAATTCGAAAAAAGATCATATGGGATTAACAACTTGGAAAAATTCTCCCGATGGTTTAATATATAAATATGATGTAATTGTTGCAAAGAATTATTTAAACGAAGAAGAAATGAATAATTTAAAAGATTTAACAAATATATTTTTAGTATTTGCTGAGGATGAAGCAAAACAAAGACATATTATGACAATGAAGGAAGCTGGCTATATTGTTGCACTTGCACATGATGCAGTTGAAAAAGCTGAAAAAGAATATGAAAAATTTAGAGTTATACAAGATCAAAAATACATTTCTTCAATGGATGAATTCTATAATAAATATTTAAATGAAAATAACGATAGTGAATAAAGAAAATAGGGGTAATAACGAATTATGGAAAACCTTTATATAAGAAGGTGAAAATTATGATTATAGCATATACTAAAAAATATGATGAATGCATTTTTGCAATTTAATGGTAAAGAAATATTACACAATGTGGGAAAAATATCGGCTAATGTTGCAAAAGAATTAGCTTATGAAGAGTATGCTAATGATGAAAAATGGCAACAACTTGTTGCCAAATTACCTTGGGGTCATAATTTATTACTAATTGAAAAAATCAAAAACAAAGATATTAGAAAAATATATACTGAAAATACTATTAAAAATGGCTGGAGTAGAAATGTATTATTAGAATTAGGGAAAGGATTTAGTTTTGTCGGTAATCAATATAAAATTTCGGTTGATAATCAAGATTATTATATTGATTTACTATTTTATCATTTGGAACTTAGATGTTATGTAGTTGTTGAATTAAAAACAAGTGAATTTAAACCAGAATATATAGGGCAATTAGGATTTTATGTAACAGCGGTTAATGAAACAATAAAAAAAGAGTGTGATTCACCTTCGATTGGTTTATTATTATGTAGAGGAAAGAACAGAGTAACGGTAGATTGGTCTTTGAAATCTACAAATGTTCCTATAGGCGTTTCAACTTATAAATTGAAAGAACAACTACCAAAAGAATTAATAGATAAATTACCAACAGAAGAAGACATAAATTTATATTTGAATGTAGGGAAAGGTGGTAACAATGAATAACGAAAATAAAACAAATATCAACTGGTATCCTGGTCATATGGCTAAGGCTATTCGAGAAATAAATGAAAAAATAAAGTTAGTTGATGTTGTGATAGTTCTACTTGATGCTAGAGTTCCTCATGCTTCTTTTAATCCTGAACTTAAAAAAATGTTACAAAATAAAAGAACTTTATATATTTTGACTAAAAAGGATAAAGCAGATGATATAGAAACTAAAAAATGGTTAACATATTATCAAAAACAAAACATAAGGGCTATTAGTATTAACACGAAAGATCAAAAAGAAATTAAACAAGTATATAAAGAATTAGAAAATATAATGGCAGATAAACGAATTAGTGATGCGAAAAAAGGCTTGCGTCCACGTCCAATTAAAACAATGATGACAGGCATTCCTAATGTTGGTAAATCAACACTTATAAATGCTTTAGTAGGTAAAAAAGTAACGATAGTTGGTGATAAACCTGGTGTAACCAAAAATCAACAATGGATACGCATCAACCAAAATATCGAATTACTCGATACTCCAGGGGTTTTATGGCCTAAATTTGAAGATGAAACAATTGGATTTAATCTAGCAATTACAGGAGCGATTAAAGATTCTATTCTTCCAGTTCATGATATTGCGAAATATTTTGTTGAATATTTAGATAAATATTATCCATCTGCTTTAAATTTAAGATACAAAGAAACATTGCCAGAAGATAGTGAAAGTAAAATTACCAAAATTGGTGAAATTGAAAACATTAGATTTGGAAATAAAGAAGTAAATGTTGATGAAACATCTAGATATTTACTTCAATTATATCGTAATAATGCTTTCGGTAAAATAACTTTAGATAGGGTAACTTATGAAGAAAGTAATAATTGATAATTATATTTTTGAAAGAAAACTTCATGATGAAGGATACACCCTTATTGCGGGAGTTGATGAAGTAGGTCGTGGCCCATTAGCGGGTCCCGTAGCCGCAACAGCTATCATTATGCCTAAAGATTGCTATATTGAAGGAGTTACTGACTCTAAAAAAGTTTCACCCAAAAAACGAAAAGAATTAAAAAACCAAATCTTAGAAAAAGCGATAGCCGTATCAACAATTTTTATAAATGAAAAAATAATTGATGAAGTAAATATTTATGAAGCTACCAAACTTGCAATGTATCAAGCAATAAATGAATTAGATCCTAAACCAGATTATGTTTTGATTGATGCAATGCCACTAGATTTAGATATTCCTCATGAATCAATTATTAAAGGTGATGAAAAGAGTTTCACAATTGCTTGTGCAAGTATTATTGCGAAAGAAGCAAGAGATGAACTTATGGATGAGTTTGATCAAAAATATCCTGAATATGATTTTAAACAAAATAAAGGATATCCTACTAAAAAACATCGTAATGCCCTTCTTACTTATGGGGTAACTCCAATTCACCGTAGAACATATGGCCCAGTAAAAGTTGCCATTCAAAAACAGATAGTAAATAAATATGAAAATTAAAACTAATGACTATGAGTTTATCATTAATTCTTAGGCATTAGTCTTTTTTGAAAAAATTCGTTGATTTATTCTATTGACTAATAACAAAAAATATAGTATAATTACTTTGGAAAAACATAACAATATATATTATTTCAAAATAGAGGGAAATACATATGAATTTAATAAAGAGAGATCTATATCTTAAACAATTAATTAATAGAAAAGAAAATGGTTTAATTAAAATAATTACTGGTATAAGACGCTGTGGGAAAAGCTATTTGCTATTTAAAATTTTTTACAACTATTTAATTGAATTAGGAATAAAAGAAGATAATATTATTACACTTGCTTTGGATGATGATAAGAACCGTGAATATCGTAATCCTGATAAACTTTCTGATTATTTATATTCAAGAATTACAAATAAGAACGAAATGTTCTATATTTTTTTGGATGAGATTCAATTTGCATTTAGTTTTAAAAATAATGATGATGGTTACTCTCGTGTATATGGAATTTTAAATGGCCTACTACGTTTGGATAATGTTGATATTTATGTTACAGGTTCTAATTCCAAATTCTTATCTTCTGATATTATGACCGAGTTTAGAGACCGTGGCGATGAAGTGCGAGTTTATCCGTTATCTTTTTCTGAATTTTATTCATCAAATCTTTGGAATGATAAATATGAAGCCTGGAATGAGTATACTAGGTTTGGTGGATTACCTATGATATTAACTAAAAAAACCGATGATGAAAAGAGCAATTATTTAAAGAATTTGTTGAATAAGACTTACATTCAAGATGTAATAGAAAGAAATAATTTGAAAGGAAATAACATAATTGATACGCTAGTTGATATACTTGCTTCATCAATTGGTTCATTGACAAACCCGACAAAACTTGCAAGAACTTTTGCATCAAATAATATTAAAACCACCGATGTAACGCTAGCAACTTATATAGATTATTTAATTGATGCTTTTATGATTAACAAGGCTCAAAGATACGATATAAAAGGGAAAAAATATATTGATTCGCCTTTTAAATTTTATTTTACAGATATTGGAATTCGTAATTGTCGATTAAATTATCGCCAACAAGAGCCAACACATATAATGGAAAATATAATTTATAATGAACTATTAATTCGTGGTTATAATGTCGATGTTGGTATAATAGAGCATACAACAAGAAATAAAGAAGGTAAACAAAAGAATATTCAACAAGAAGTTGATTTTATTTGTAATACTGCAGATAATCGTTATTATATTCAATCAGCATTTTCAATACCTAATGAAGAAAAAATGATTCAAGAAACATCGCAGTTAGATAAAATTGGTGATTCATTTAAAAAAATAATTATAACCCAAGATTTAGGTAAACCATGGCGTACTGATAAGGGCTATTTAGTTATTAATATTTTAGATTTCTTATTAAATCCATCTAGTTTAGATATATAATAAAAATTAAAATAAGGCATTCAAGTAACTACAATTACTTGAATGGTTTATCTTATAAAAATTGGCACAATATGGTAGCTTTTTCTTGACAACTAAAATTCTAAATGATATAATTTTTTCTAGAAAAATAGAGGTGGAAGGATAATGAAATTACTAATTGTGGAATCACCAGCAAAATGTAAAACAATTGCCAATTATTTAGGGGATGAATATAAAGTAGATTCCAGTATTGGTCACATTCGTGATTTAAAAATTAAAGGTAAAGGTGGATTTGGAGTTGATATTGAAAATAATTTTCAACCTGAATATTCAATTTTACAAGATAAAATGGAAGTAGTTAAACACTTAAAACAAGATGCGGATGCGGCAGAGCACGTATATCTTGCAACCGACCCCGACCGTGAAGGCGAGGCAATCAGCTGGCATTTAAGTGAAGTGTTAAACGAACCTAAAGAAAAAGTATCACGTATTGTTTTTAATGAAATTACTAAATCAGCTGTAACTAAGGCTATTAAAAATGACCGTCAAATTAATATGGATTTAGTACATTCTCAAGAATCAAGAAGAATCCTTGATAGAATTATCGGCTTTAGATTATCAGGCTTATTACAACAAAAAATTGGCTCTAAATCAGCTGGTCGTGTACAATCAGTAGCCTTAAAATTGATTGTTGATCGTGAAAGAGAAATAGAAGCATTTGATAAACAAGAATATTGGGACTTATATGCTAATTTAAAGAAAAATGTAAACAATAATGAATTTTTGTTAAAAGCTAAATTCATTGGAACTAAAGATGAAAAGATAGATCTAAAAAATGAAGATGATGTTAATAAAGTTATTGAAAGAATAAACGATGGTGAATATGTTGTTGATGAGATAAATAAGAAAGTTCGTGCTCGTCCTTCTAAACCTCCATTCATTACTTCAACCCTTCAACAAGATGCAGGTGTTAAATATAATTATAATGCGAAAAGAGTAATGAGCATTGCCCAAAAACTTTATGAAGGTGTTGAACTAGGCAGTGAACGTGTTGGTTTAATTACCTACATGCGTACTGACTCAATTCGTTTATCTGATGAGTTTATAGATAGTGTTAAAACATATATCACAGATAAATATGGTGAAAAGTATTATAAAGGAATGAAAAAGGCTGGACAAAAAGGCAAGAATATTCAAGATGCCCATGAAGCTATTCGTCCCACTAATATTAACAGAACTCCAGAAAGTGTAAAAAAATATTTACCTGCTGATGAGTTTAAGCTTTATTCATTAATTTATAATCGCGCTCTTGCATCATTAATGAGTGATGCTAGTATTGAAAACACAACTGTTGATGTATTAAATCATGAATATTTATTTAATCTAACTGGTGAAAAAGTCTTATTCAACGGTTTTCTTGCGGTATACGAAGAATCAAGCCTTGATGATGAAGAAAAAATAGAAGGCCTACCTGAGTTTACTAAAGGTGAAGTTCTTGAATTAATTGAACTACATAAAGAACAAAAGTTTACAGCTCCTCCATATCGTTATACTGAAGCTAGACTTATTAGAAAAATGGAAGAACTAGGAATTGGTCGTCCTTCAACTTATGCCTTAACAATGGAAACACTAAGGGCTAGAGGCTATGTTAGTATGGAAAAAAGAACCTTTGTTCCAACACCTCAAGGTAGACTTACAGTGGAACAATTAGAAAAATTCTTTTCTGAAATTATTAACGTTAAATACACTGCGGAAATGGAAAATACCTTAGATGAAATTGCGGCAGGAAAAACTGTATGGTATGAAGAACTAAAGAAATTCTATGATATGTTTGCACCATTAATTGAGAATGCTCGTGATAATATGGTTAAAATATATCCAAAGATGACTGATGAGACTTGTCCAGTATGTGGACTTCCACTTCTTATTCGTCGTGGCCCATATGGTGAGTTTACCGCATGTTCAGGTTACCCTCATTGCAAGTTTATCAAGAAAAAAGAAAAAGCGGAACCTGTATCAACTGGCGTTATTTGTCCAGTATGTGGTGAAGGTGAAATTGTTGAACGTATTAGTGCAAGAGGAAGATCAAAGGGTACAAAATTCTATGCTTGTAGTAGATATCCAAAATGCAAAGCAACTTACTCAGGAATCCCTCAAAAAGAGAAATGCGAAGTGTGTGGAGCCCCAATGATTGACGATAATGGTACCATTAGATGTGGTAATGAGCACTGCAAAACTAATGAAGCATTGCATAAAGTCCGTACAAGAAAACAAAAAATAGAATAAAAAATAAAAAAATGTCGAAAAAGTGAGAGAAAATACTTGATTTTTCTCTTTCTTTGTGCTATAATGTTTATGTAACGTTGTGTTACACATATCCCCTACAAGTTGTGGTTTATCCACAATCCCTTCCTATCAGGTGGTATCCCCCCACCTGATTTTGTTTTGTTAATAATTTTATGATATCATTATACACGAAAGTTCTTTAATATAAATAGTATTAAAGGACTTTTTTCTTTTCCAAATTCTTGAAAAAATATGAATAATATAGTATAATACATTAGAAAGTAGAGGTGCCATATATGGGTCTATTTGATTTTCTTAAAAAGAAACCTAAAGATGATAAATCTAAAAAGTATAATATAGGAATGAAAAAAACCAGAAAAGGCTTATTAGGTAAACTAAAAGCCGTACTATCAGGATATAATGAAGTTACAGAAGATTTATTTGATGATCTAACTGATGCTTTTATCATGGCTGATATTGGTGTTGAAACTACACTTGATTTTATTGACGCATTAAAAGAAGATGAACGTGTAAAAAATGTAAAAAATGCAATGGAATTACAACCAATTATTGTTGATAAAATGTTTGAACTTTATTTAAAAAATGAACTTGTTAACAATAATTTAAATATTAATCCTAATGGATTATCAGTCTTTTTATTTGTTGGTGTTAATGGTGTTGGTAAAACCACTACGATTGCGAAAATAGCATATCGACTAAAGAACCAAGGAAAGAAAGTTTTACTTGCGGCGGGAGATACATTTAGAGCTGGAGCTATTGATCAACTTCAAGTATGGGCTAGTCGTATTGGTGTTGATATTGTAACAAAGGTAAGTGGATCTGATCCATCAAGTGTAATTTATGATGCCATCATAAAAGCCAAAGCAGAAAAATATGATGTTTTATTATGTGATACAGCTGGAAGACTTCAAAATAAAGTAAACCTAATGAAAGAACTTGAGAAAATGAATAAAGTAATTTCTCGTGAAGTTGAAAATGGACCACAGGAAACACTACTTGTTATTGACGCAACAACTGGTCAAAATGGTTTATCTCAAGCTGAAGCCTTTATGGAAGTAACAAATATTACTGGTGTTATCCTTACTAAACTTGATGGTACAAGTAAAGGCGGAATTGTTCTTGCGATAAGAGATAAATATAATATTCCTATTAAAATGGTAGGTCTTGGTGAAAAAATGGAAGACCTTGAGTATTTTGACTTAGAAGATTATATTGGTGGATTATTTATTGCGAGTGAAGATGATGAAGATGAATGATTTAGAAAAAAAAGATTATTATAATACCCTATATGGTTATTATAAAACATTACTAACTGACAAACAACAAAGCATCTTTTCAAGTTACTATGAAGAAGACTATAGCCTTAGTGAAATAGCTGAAAACCTGGAGGTTAGTCGAAATGCAGTTTGGGATACTTTAAAAAAAGTAATTGATAAGTTAGAAGAATATGAAAAGAAATTAGAACTTTATGAATTTGATTTAAAGTTGGAAGAATACTTAAAAAAATTAGAAAAATGTACTAATGAAGATGGTTTAAAAATCATTGAAGAAATTAGAGAAATGGAGTAGTGTATGCCATTTGAGAGTTTATCCGATCGAATTCAAATGTCGCTTAGACGTTTAACGGGTCGTGGCAAAATTAATGAAAAAGATATAGATGAGGCAATGCGGGAGATTAGAGTCTCTCTACTTGAAGCCGATGTTAACTATAAAATAGTAAAACAATTTATCGCGGATATAAAAGAAAAAGCCTTAGGTGAAAGAGTTATGAAGTCTCTTACCCCTGGCGATCAAGTTGTTAAAATAGTTTATGAAGAACTAGTAAAATTAATGGGCGAAGAAGCCGTTCCAATTAATTTGAAAAAATCAGGTACAAGTGTCATACTTATGGCTGGTTTACAAGGTAGTGGTAAAACCACTCATGCTGGTAAACTCGCATTATATTTACGCAAGAATAACAATTTAAAACCATTACTTGTTGCTGCTGACGTTTATCGTCCTGCCGCAATCAATCAATTGGTTCAACTTGGTAAACAACTTGACATAGAAGTATTCCAAATGGGAATTTTAACTAAACCTCAAGTAATAGTTAAAAAAGCGTTAGAATACGCAAGATTAAACAATTTTAATTTAGTAATCATTGATACCGCTGGACGTTTACAAATTGATGAAGCTTTAATGCAAGAATTAGTTGATATTAAAGAAATTGCTCATCCTGATGAAATCTTACTAACAATTGATGCGATGACTGGTCAAGATGCTGTTAATGTTGCATCAACTTTCCATGATAAATTAGATGTTACAGGATGCCTACTAACTAAACTTGATAGTGACACTCGTGGTGGTGCTGCTCTGTCAATTAGATATATGACTAATATCCCAATTAAATTTGTAGGTATGGGTGAAAAACTAGATCAACTTGAAGTATTCCATCCAGACCGTATGGCTAAACGTATTCTTGGTATGGGTGATGTATTATCATTCATTGAAAAAGCAACGGCAAATATTGATGAAGATGATGCCATGAAACTTGCTGAAAGAATTCAAAAAGGCTTATTTAATTATAATGATTTCTTAGATCAAATTAAAACAATTAAAAAAATGGGTTCATTAAAAGGTTTACTTGGTTTAATTCCAGGAATTGGTTCAAAAATAAGAAACCTTAATATTGATGATAAACAATTTGTTTTCATTGAAGCTATCATTGGTTCAATGACTAAAGAAGAAAGAAAAAACCCAGATTTAATTAATAAGAGTCATTCACGTAAATCGAGAATTGCCAATGGTTCAGGTAGAACATATCAAGAAATCAACAACTTGACTAAACGTTTTGAAGATATGAAAAAACAAATGGAAAGCATGTCAAAAATGGATGAAGACCAAATGGAAAAAATGTCAAAAGGTCAAGCACCAATGCCAATGCCTAAGATGAAGGCTAAAAAAGGTAAAGGAAAGAATAAAGGAGGCTTCCGTATTTAGGAAGTCTTTTTTACAGCGAAATTTAATTGACTGTTAGTCAGTTAAATTATATAATGATAGTATGAAATACAATAACAGTTATACTAATAATTATACATATATGACTAATTCACTTAGAGATTTAAAATTGATAGATCCAAACATTAATTTTGTGGAAGGATTATTAAATAAAAGTGTAAAAGCTCATATAGAATATTTAGTGGGAAAAACAAAATGAAATATGTAACATTAACAAATGGCATAAAAATGCCAATCATAGGATATGGTGTTTATCAAGTATCTAAAGATGAATGTGAAAGATGCGTCTTAGATGCTTTAGAAGTAGGATACCGTCTTATCGATACTGCTCAAGCCTACTTTAATAAAGAAGAAGAGGAAAAAGCCATAAAAAAATCGGGAATAAAAAGAGAAGATTTATTTATTACTTCTAAAGTATGGATTGAACATTATGATTATGAAGAATGTAAAAAATCAGTTGAAGAATCATTAAAAAAACTAGGACTTGAATATATTGATTTAATGCTTTTATATCAACCATTTAGTGATTACTATGGGGCTTGGCGCGCTATTGAAGAAATGTATTTGATTTTGAATTATCCTTTGAAGATATGAATAAAATTAAAAAATTAGATACTAATACAAGTTATTTCTTCTTTCATTATGATTCAAAAATGGTAGAATGGTTTGCCCAAATGGTTGAAGAACGTACAAAGAGTCACGACCATAGTAAAGAAAAGAAAAATTGATAAAAAAACTATATAGTAAATTAGAAACAGATCTAATTTATCATATAGTTTTTCTTGTTGTAAATAAGTTTAAAAAAATACCAATTTAGTGTATAATGTAATAGATGACTAAATCTTTTTTAATAAGCGTAATGCTTGTTTTACGGCATCTTTTAGTTCAGTTGAATCATCAATTACTAATTTCTTAGTAACGTTTTTAATTTCAACATTACTATAACCTAAAGATTTAAGAGCGATACCTACATTTTCTAATTTTTCACTATTAGATTTAGTGGTAGCATCTGCTGTAAAGTTGACTTTACCTTTTAAGTCAAGAATGATTTGTTGACTAAGTTTATTACCAATACCAGGGAAACTACAAAAATATTTAGCATTACTATCGTCAAGAGCTTGAACAATTTCGCCAATTGTACTAGAAGCAAGAATCGCAAGGGCTCCTTTTGGTCCTAAACCTTTAACACTAATTAAACTAATAAACATTTGCTTTTCTTCGATGGTTCCAAAACCATAAAGTTCAATGGCATCTTCACGAACATTTTGATATACATAAATAGTGGTGCTACTATCCTTTTCAAATTGATAGGGATTAGGGACTTTAACTAAGTAACCAACGCCATAACATTCGATGGTAATGTGTGTAGCACAAACTTCTGTGATTTGACCTTTAAAATAACTATACATAATACACCTCTTATTACGTGTATTATAGCACAAAATTAGATTTATTGCAAAAAGAAAGGGTGACTTTTTTGGAAAATATAATGGATAAAAAACAAATTGATGGTGATGAACTTGAAGTCACCTTACGTCCGAAATATTTAAGTGAATATGTTGGACAAGATGAAATTAAAGAAATGATGAAAGTTTTCATCTCAACGGCTCGTGATCGTGGTGAAAGTCTAGACCATGTTTTACTTTATGGTCCTCCAGGACTTGGTAAAACAACACTTGCTAATATCATAGCGAATGAAATGAAAACAAACTTAAAAGTAACAACCGGACCTGCTTTATCGCGTCCTGGAGATCTTGCCTCTATTCTTTCATCACTTGAACCAGGTGATATTTTATTTATCGATGAAATTCACCGTATTCCTAAAGTAATTGAAGAAATTCTTTATTCCGCAATGGAAGATTATGCGATTGACATTGTAATGGGGAAAGACACTAATGCGATGACGCTTAGAATTGATCTTCCTCCATTTACTTTGGTAGGGGCGACCACTAGATTTGGTGATTTAACCGCTCCAATGCGAGATCGTTTTGGAATCGTTCATCAATTGAAGTATTACACAACTAGTGAACTTGGAACAATCATTAAGAGAACATCATCAATTTTCTCATTTTCAATAGATGATGATGCGGTAGTAGAACTTGCAAGAAGATCACGAGGAACTCCGCGTATTGCTAATCGTTTATTTAGACGAATTAGAGATTTTGCTCAATATGAGGGATTAACCCATATTACTAAAGAAATAACTGATTATGCTTTAAATAAAATGAACATTGATAAGGGTGGACTTGACATTACTGACCGTAAGTATTTAAAGTGTTTAGTTGAACGTTTTAATGGAGGACCTGCGGGAATTGAAGCACTAGCATCAACTATTTCAGAAGAAGCAGTAACTCTAGAAGATGTTAATGAACCATACTTACTTCAAGAAGGTTACATTGTTAGAAGCCATCGTGGTAGAGTTGCTACTGAAAAAACATATGAACATTTAGGAATTAAAAGAGGTGGAATGTTTTGAAACTAGAAGAATTTGATTATTATTTACCCGAAAGACTAATTGCTCAAACTCCTCTTGAAAAAAGAAGTAATTCAAGATTATTAGTACTTGACAAAAAAACGGGAGAAATAGAACACAAACATTTTTATGACTTAACTAGTATGTTAACAGATAATGATGTTTTAGTTTTAAATGATACAAAAGTATTACCTTCAAGAATTTATGGCGAAAAAGAAGACACAAAAGCATGGATTGAAGTATTACTATTAAAAGAGATTAGACCAAATGTATGGGAAACCCTAACTAGACCAGCTAAAAGAGTTAAAGAGGGCACCATAATTTCCTTTAATGGAGGAATCCTTAAAGCTAAATGTATCGGAGTTGGTCCGGATGGTGAACGAACTTTTGAAATGATGTATGATGGAATCTTCATTGAAATTCTTGAAAAAATAGGAATGATGCCACTTCCTCCTTATATTCATGAAAAATTAGATGATGGTGATAGATATCAAACGGTTTATGCGAAAGAATATGGAAGTGCTGCAGCACCAACAGCTGGGCTCCATTTCACAAAAGAAATGCTTGAAGAATTAAAACAAAAAGGCGTTACGGTATGTTACATTACTTTACATGTAGGCCTAGGCACTTTTAGACCTGTAACAACCGAAACAGTAGAAGACCATCATATGCATAGTGAAACATATCATATGGACCAAGCTACTGCTGATATTTTAAATCAAGCAAAATTAGATCATAAGCGTATCATTAGTGTTGGTACAACTTCAACCAGAACGCTTGAAAGTATTTACAACAAATATGGCAAGTTTGTAGAAACTTGTGAAGATACAAGTATCTTTATTTATCCACCTTATGAGTTTAAAGCAATAGATGCTTTAATCACAAATTTTCATTTACCTAAATCAACCCTTGTAATGCTTGTAAGTGCTCTTGCGGGAAAAGATAATATCATGAGAGCATATAAAGAAGCAGTTGATAAGGAATATCGCTTTTTCTCATTTGGTGATGCAATGTTTATTAAGTAGATGATATTATGAAAAACTTTAAAAATATAAGAATAGTTGATAATTTTTATCAAACATCATCTTTTTTCCCAATGCCACTTACCCTTGTGGGAACACTAGATGAAAATGGAAACACTAGTTTTGGTGCATATTCTTTGTGCTTTCCTTATTATATAGCTGGTAAAGATTATTACGCAATGATTCTTGAATGCCGTAATAGTTCTAACACTTGTAAAGGCATTTTAAGAAGTGGAAAATGTACAATTAATTTTTTACCATATTCTAAACGAATCTTTAAAGAACATGTTCGTTTAGGTTATCCCGGAGATACACCTGAAGAAAAAATGAAAGATTTCAAATTTAATGTTGAAACTTCAATTTCTCAAGATGAAGATCCAAATCATAACTATCCTAAAATAATAAGTGAGGCCTTACAGGTTTTCGAATGTACTTGGGTAAGTGAATTAGATAATGCAAGTAATGATGAAATAAAAGAAGAATATGATGGCCCATATCATAATTTTAATGGAATTACCTCAAAATATGGTGCTCATTTCATTCTTAAAATCGATCGCATTTTAGTAAAAGATAAATACTATGATGCTTTAATTAATGGAGTTAACACCCATAATTTTTGCCCACTTCCTACTAATTGGGGATACCGCGATTCTACTAATTTTTGGTGTTCTGCTTTCCGTACTCCAAAACCTGAAAAGGTCCCTAAACGTGAGGTTGACTTAACCTCTGTTCGTTATGCCGCATCAAGAGCTGATGATAAAATCAAATTTTCTGATGATGCATTAATGAAATTAGTAAAAGTACCAAGACCATTTTTGAAACTAGTTATTAATGGTTGTATAAACTGGGCTAAAGAAAATAATTGTACTTTAATTACTTCAAAAGAGATGGATATCATTAACGATAAACGAAGAAAAGAAAAAGTCAAAAAATAAATATTATGTAAAAGAATCCTAAATTAATTAGGATTTTTTGTTTATTGTAATTTATTTATAGGAAATAATTGCTAATTAAAAAATAAAAAATGATGGTTATTTTGTCTAAAAAAAGAAGCAATTACAAGTTAATAATTAAAACATATGCAAAAAAATGAAAGATGTGGTATAATAAATTTAGAAAATGGGGTGATATCGCATGAATGATCAAGGTATTTATTACTTTCACCAAGGCACAAGTGCTGAAGCATATGACTTATTAGGTTCACATTACACACCGACGGAAACAACATTTAGAGTGTGGGCTCCAAATGCTAGAAGTGTTAGTGTGGTTGGTGATTTTAATGCTTGGGATAAGACAAAGAATATCATGAATAAAATTACCGCCGAAGGTTTATATGAGGTAGTAATTAAAAATGTTAAAGAATATGATTGTTATCAATATGCGATAACATCTCGAACTGGTAAAGTAATTATGAAAAGTGATCCCTATGCTTTTCATAGTGAACTTAGACCAAAACGAGCATCTAAAGTATACGATTTAGATAAATACAAATTTACTGATGAAAAGTGGATGAAAAATAGAAAGAATGTTCAAAACTATCATGCTCCTATCAATATTTATGAGGTGCATTTAGGTTCTTGGCGAAAATATCATGATGGTGAGACTTTTGATTATATTAAGACAGCCCATGAGTTAAGTGATTACGCAGTGAAAATGGGATATACGCATATTGAAATATTACCAATATCAGAATATCCATATGACCCTTCATGGGGCTATCAAGTTACTGGATATTATTCTGTAACCTCTAGATATGGGACTCCTAGTGATTTTATGGAATTTATAAATATATGTCATAATAAGGGCTTAGGAGTAATTTTAGACTGGGTTCCCGGACATTTCACTAAAGATAATCATGGTCTTATTAATTTTGATGGTGATAATGTTTATGAACCAAGTGATGAAACAAGAAAAGAAAATAAGGGATGGGGTACTAGATGTTTTGATTATGGAAGATGTGAAGTTCAAAGTTTTTTAGTATCAAACGCTATGTTTTTTGTGAAGAAATTTCATATTGATGGAATTAGAATGGATGCGGTAGCTTCAATGCTTTATCTAGATTATGGTAAAAATGATGGTGAATGGCATCCAAATAGTTTTGGAACCAACATTAATTTAGAAGCGGTAGCGTTCTTAAAGAAATGTAATGATGCAATTCATCAAGCTTATCCTGAAGTTTTAATGATTGCTGAAGAATCCACCGCATACCCTAAGATAACAGTACCTACTGAGTATGGGGGATTAGGATTTGATTATAAATGGAATATGGGATGGATGAATGATACTTTATCCTACATTAAAGATGATCCAATATATCGTCAGTATCATCATGATAAATTAACATTCCAAATGACTTACATTTATAGTGAACACTATATCTTACCACTTAGTCATGATGAAGTTGTGCATATGAAAGGATCATTAATCAATAAAATGCCTGGTTCATATGAACAAAAATTTGCAGGTCTTAAAGTTTATCTTACCTATATGATGACACACCCTGGTAAAAAATTGTTATTTATGGGTGGAGAAATAGGACAATTTAGAGAATGGAACGAAGACCGTGAAATTGATTGGTCAGTCTTACAATATCAACAACATCAAGGACTTCAAAAATATAATGAACATTTAAATAATTTATATAAAACATCAATTGCTTTATATGAGAATGATTATAACTGGGATGGCTTTAAATGGTTAGTTGTAAATGATAATACACGAAATGTTTTATCCTATGCAAGAATGTCACAAGGCGAAGAGATGTTAGTTATCCTAAACTTCTCATTTAATATGTGGTTTGATTATAAAATTTCAGATGTAGAGAATGGTGAGTATGAAATCATACTTGCAAGTGATGATGAAGAATATGGTGGTACTCACCACTTAAAAGGCCAAAAATATAAAGTAGAGAATAATGAACTAGTGATATCAATACCATATAGTTCAGGAATAATATTAAGAAAGGTAAAATAGAATATGTATAATAGTAAAAAATGTATTGCAATGTTATTAGCTGGTGGTCAAGGAAGCCGTTTATACGCACTTACCACAAAGGTTGCTAAACCAGCCGTATCATTTGGTGCGAAATATCGAATTATTGATTTCACTTTATCAAATTGTGTAAATTCAAATATTGATACTGTTGGAGTACTTACTCAGTATCAACCACTAATCTTAAATGAATATATTGGTAATGGTCAACCTTGGGATCTAGACCGTACATATGGTGGAGTTCAAATTTTACCACCTTATCAAGCTAAAGATCGTATGGACTGGTATAAAGGCACAGCTAATGCTATTTTTCAAAATATTGGTTATATTGAAAAATATAATCCTGAACATGTTTTAATCTTATCAGGAGACCATATTTATAAAATGGACTATAACAAAATGTTAGAGTATCATATTAAAAATAATGCGGACTGTACTATTGCGGTACTTGAAGTGCCACTAAGTGAGGCCAGCCGTTTTGGTATTATGAATACTGATGAGAATAATCGTATTGTAGAATTTGAAGAAAAGCCAAAAGTGCCAAAGAGTAATAAAGCTTCAATGGGAATTTATATTTTCAAAAAAGAAAAACTTGTAGAATACTTAAAAGCGGATAATGAAGATCCTAAATCACAAAATGACTTTGGCAAAAATATTATTCCTAATATGTTAAATGCCGGTGAAAAGATGGTAGCCTATCCGTTTAAAGGATACTGGAAAGATGTTGGTACAATTGATAGTTTATGGGAAGCAAACCAAGATTTAATTGGTGAACACCCTAAATTTGATATCTATAATCCACATTGGAAAATTCATTCTCGTAATATTGGGATCGAACCACAATATATTGGTGAAGATGCTAAAATTGTTAATTCATTAATTACTGGTGGAGCTAAGGTTGAAGGTACAGTTATTAATAGTACAATTGGCTCTAAGGTAGTAATTGAAAAAGGTGCTGTAGTTAAAGATAGCGTAATTTTCTCAAATGTTACAATTGAAAAAGGTGCGAAGATTAATTATAGTATTATTGATGAAAATGTTATAATTGGTAAAAAAGCCATAGTAGGAGCTGAAAAAGCAGAAGGCGTTAAAATTGCGGTTATAGGCCGTGATGTTAAGGTTGATGCAGGTGCAATTGTTGAAGCAGGCTCTAATATTGAACACGACGTTAGAAAGGAGGAATAAGATGAACGCTGCAGGTATTATTTTTGCGAATTTACAAAATGAAATGTTAGATGAGTTAACCCGTAAAAGAACAACTGCTTCCTTACCATTTGGAGGACGTTATCGTTTAATTGACTTTGCTCTTTCTAATATTGTTTGTGCCGACATCGTTAATGTTGCGGTAATAGCACAAAAGAATTATCAGTCATTAATGGACCATGTGGGTTCAGGTAAAGATTGGGACTTATCACGTCGTAATGGCGGCTTAACAATTTTTCCACCATTTAGTAACTATAAGAGTGATTTCCTTTATACTAATCGCTTAGAAGCCTTAAAAACAATTAGAGGTTTTATCTCAAAAGTTAAAGATGATATAATTGTTTTAATGGATTGTGATAGTGTTAATGTTATTGATTTTGAAAAAGTAATTAATGAACATCTTGAAAGACAAGCAGATATTACAGTGCTATATCAAGAATGCACAGTTCCAAGTACACTTAAAAATCATATGAGTTTTGAGGTTTCAGATAATGGGAGAATTACTAAAGGAACATTAACATCAGATGAAGGCAAAAAAGCTAAAGTTGGTATTAATGTTTGGGTTATGAGTCGTCGTCTTTTACAAAGTGCAGTTGATGAAGCTATTTCATTAGGTTTAAATAACTTTGAAAGAGACATAATATTAAATAATATATCTAGTTTAAAAGTATATGGATATAAATATACAGGAATTTATTTACCAATTACTTCAATGGAAGACTATTACAAAAATAATATGAAACTACTTGATCCAAGTATTCGTGAGGCTATTTTTGAACAAGAAGATCACCACATCTACACTAAGGTTAGAGACTCAGCTCCAACAAGATATGGAAATGATGCTAAAGTTGAAAATAGTTTTATCGCTGACGGATGTGAAATTGAAGGAACCGTTATCAATAGCATTCTTTTTAGAGGTGTAAAAGTTGGTAAAGGAACAGTAGTTAAAAATTCAATTTTAATGCAAGATACTATTACAGGTAATAATGTAACATTAGAGTGCGTAATTACGGATAAGAATGTTGCGATTAGAGATCGTAATCATCTTGCAGGATGTGAAAAAATACCATACTATTTAAGTAAAAATGCGATGGTATAATAATCAGTTAATGAAAAAAAATAATAAAGAATAATTTTCTATCTAGGAGGATATTTATATATGAATAGTAAAGAACAAACAGTTAAAAAGATTACATTTATCGCTTCTGAATGTCAACCATTTATCGCATCAGGTGGCTTAGGTGATGTTGTGGGTTCACTTCCTTTACGTATTGCTAAACAAACTAAAGGTGAATACGAACTTACCGTAATCTTACCATATTATTCAAAAATAAATGAAAAGTATCGTAATAAACTTGTCTATGTTGGACAAACTACCGTTAACCTATCATGGCGTAAACAATATTGTGGTATTTTTAAGTATGAAGAAAAAAATGTAAAGTATTACTTTATCGATAATGAATATTATTTTAAACGTGATAATCTATATGGCTATTTTGATGATGGTGAACGTTTTGCATATTTCAGTAAAGCCGCAATCGATGTAATGCTATACTTAGATGAAGTGCCAGATATTATTCATGTTCATGATTGGCAAACAGGTCTCGTACCAATTTATTTACGTACTTTATATTATGGTGATGTTCGTTTAATGAATGTTAAAACAATATTTACTATTCATAACATTGAGTATCAAGGCTTATTCTCATTTGATGATGATATTATTGAAGATGTATTTGGTATCTCTATTAATGATGCATACATTTTTGAATATCGTGGTTCAATCAATATTATGAAAGGAGCAATGGAAGCCGCAAACTATGTGACAACAGTTAGTCCAAGTTACGCGGAAGAAATTTGTACACCTGAGTATGCTCATGGCTTGGAAGATGAAATTAACCGAATTAAGGCCGAAAATAAATTAGTTGGTATTTTAAATGGTATTGATAAAAACTTTTATAATCCAGCCAAGGATAAAGCTTTATTCGCAAATTATGATCGTAATGATTTTACAAGTAAAGGTCTAAATAAAGTTGAATTACAAAAAATGTTAAATTTACCAGTTGATGAAAGTGTTCCAATGATTGGAATGGTAACAAGACTTGTTGGACATAAAGGTTTAGAATTTATTAAAGCAGGCTTTAACGAACTTATGGAAATGAATATTCAACTTGTAATTCTTGGTACTGGTGATCCATATTATGAAGGATACTTAAAAGATATGGAAGTTAAATATCATAATAAATTTAGAGCAGTTATTGCATTTAATCAAGATTTATCACGTAAGATTTATGGATCTGCTGATTTATTCTTAATGCCATCAGCGTCTGAACCTTGTGGCTTATCACAAATGATAGCAGCACGTTATGGTGCAATCCCAATGGTTAGAGAAACAGGTGGATTAAAAGATAGTATTATTGATTATAGTAAAACAAATGGAAATGGTTATACTTTTACAGGAATGGATTATCATGAGATGTTAAACATGATTAGAAGAGCTGTGAATGATTATCATCAACCTACTTGGAACGAGAAAGTCGGAAAGACAATGAATGTTGATTTTGGATGGAGCAGTAGTGCTAAGAAATATGTTTCAATGTATGACAAAATTTTAAATAGTTAATAACTATTTAAATAGAAAGGTAATGAAATGACAACAGGATCAGTAGAAACACATGATGTGAAAAAACGTCTTGAAGATAAACTTTCCAACTATTTTGGGGTTTCTCCTCAAGACGCAAGTATAGACCAAATATATAAAGCTGTAAGTATGACTGTAGTAGATATCTTACTAGAAAAGAAAAAACAATATAATAGAAAAGTTAAAGAACAAAAAGCTAAACGTATTTATTATTTATGTATGGAATTTTTAGTAGGTCGCAGTCTAAAAACAAATCTTTATAATTTAGGAGTTGTTGACAAATATGCCAAAGTTCTTAAAGATTATGGAATTGAATTAGATGATGTTTATGAACAAGAAAATGATGCAGGACTTGGTAATGGTGGATTAGGTCGCCTCGCTGCATGTTATATGGATTCCCTTGCATCTTTAGCGTACCCCGCTACAGGCTTTTCAATTCGTTATGAATATGGCTTATTTAAACAAAAAATAGTAAATGGATGGCAAACTGAAATGCCAGATGTATGGCTACCAGGGGGAGAAGTATGGCTTGTTCCTCGTAGTGATAGAGCGTTAAAGGTTCATTTTGGTGGATGGATTAGTGAAAAATATGTGGATGGAAAAATGAAGGTTGAATACCATGATGATAAGGTAGTAGAAGCAATGCCATACGACTTATTAATTTCAGGCGGCGATAGCGATGCTATTTCAACTCTTCGTCTATGGAGAGCTCGCAATGCAACTGAATTTGACATGAAGTCATTCTCACAAGGCGATTATTTCACCGCAATGGAAGAAAACGCTAAAGCTGAGTTAATATCAAAGGTTCTTTATCCATCAGATGATCACTATGAAGGAAAGACTCTAAGACTCAAACAACAATATTTCTTGGTAAGTGCTTCCATGCAAAATATTGTAAATGATCATGTTAAAAGATATGGAGATTTACACACTTTACCAGACTATGCCGCAATCCATATTAATGATACGCACCCTGCTCTTTGTGTGCCAGAATTAATGCGTTTATTAATGGATGAACATGGCTTTGGTTGGGATGAAGCATGGGATATTGTGACTAAGTGTTTAGCTTATACCAATCATACCGTTTTAGCAGAAGCCCTTGAAACTTGGGATGAAGCTTTACTTGCTAGAACACTTCCCCGTATTATCAGCATTATTTATGAAATTAATCGTCGTTATGTTTTAGAAATTCAAAAACTTAATCCTAATGATTGGAATAAAATCAATCGTATGGCTATTGTGGGAAATGGTAGAATTAGAATGGCTAATTTAAGTGTTATTGCGAGTCATACGGTTAATGGAGTATCGGCCCTACATAGTGATATTATTAAAAATAGTATCTTTAAAGATTTCTATGAAATGACACCAAACAAGTTTACAAACGTAACTAATGGTATTGCTCATCGCCGATGGCTTCATCAATCTAATCCGCGTTTATCGGCTCTTTTAAATGATTCAATTGGAACATCTTGGTATAAAGATGCAAGTCGTTTAAAAGATTTTAGAAAATACGAGGATGATGAAAAAGTTTTAGAAGAATTGGGAAAAATCAAATATTTAAATAAATGTGATTTCGTTAATTCAATTTATCGTAAACAAGGTATAATAATTGACCCATATACAAGATTTGATGTGCAAGTTAAAAGACTTCATGAATATAAAAGACAATTATTAAATGTTTTAAAAATAATTAGTTTATACAATAAATTGAAAGAAAATCCCAACTTAGATGTAACCCCTCAAACCTTTATTTTTGGAGCGAAAGCAGCACCAGGATATTACCGTGCTAAAGAAATTATTGAATTAATTAATTATATTTCACGTGATATTGAAATGCATCCAGAAATTAAAAAGAAACTTAATGTAGTGTTTGTTGAAGACTATTGTGTAACTCTAGCTGAAAAATTAATGCCAGCCAGTGAAATTAGTGAACAAATATCATTAGCCGGAAAAGAAGCAAGTGGAACTGGTAACATGAAGTTTATGATTAATGGTGCCATAACCTTTGGTACGATGGATGGAGCCAATGTTGAAATTTGTGATGCCGTTGGTGATGATAACATCTTTATTTTTGGTATGACTGCCAAAGAAGTAGATGAACTATGGAAACATGGATATAATTCAACATATTATTACAATAATAATAGCGAAATTAGAAAAATAATAGCAAGTCTTAAAAAAGGATTTGCGGGAAAAAGTTTTGAAAATATTGCGGACTACCTATTAACAAGTAATGGTATAGCAGACCAATATATGTGTCTTGCGGATTTTGAAAGTTATATGGATACTTATCAAAAGATGGATACTATCTACCAAGATAAGTTAAAATTCAACAAAATGTCACTTGTTAATATCAGTGAAGCAGGCAGATTTGCTGCAGATCGTAGTATAAAAGAATATGCAGATCGTATTTGGGGACTAAAGCCTGTCAAATAAAAGCGAATAAGTTTATTTTTTGTAACAAATTTAGTATAATAGTTAAGGAAAAAAATTAGTAGGGTTAGGAGGAATAAATATGGAGACAAAAGATCCTAAAAAACAAATAAGATCAATCGGTGTATTAACTTCTGGTGGTGATGCTCCTGGTATGAATGCTGCTATTCGTGCCGTTGTCAGAACAGCACTAAATTTTGGTATTGACGTATATGGAATATATGATGGATACCGCGGTTTAGTTGAAGGTAACATTGTTAAGATGGATCGTTCTTCAGTTACTGATATCATTAATAGAGGTGGCACTATCTTAGGTTCTGCTAGATTAAAAGAATTTGCTTCTCCTGAAGTTACCCAAATAGGAATTGATAACCTAAGAAAACTTGGAATCGATGCCTTAGTAACAATTGGTGGAGATGGCACATATCATGGTGCTTTAAGAATGAGTAGAATGGGATTAAATTGTATTGGTCTTCCTGGAACCATTGACAATGATATTGCATCAACTGAATATACAATTGGCTTTAACACAGCTGTAAATACAGCACTAGATGCAATCGATAAATTACGTGATACTTGTAACTCTCATCAAAGATGTTCAATAGTTGAAGTAATGGGCCGTTATTGTGGAGATATAGCATTTGCATCTGCTCTTGCAGGTGGTGCTGATATGGTTATAACCTCAGAAACTGGTTTTGATCTTCCAACAGTAATTGATATGTGTAAAAAATATAAAGAAGAAAATCGTAGACACATCATTATCATAATTACTGAACATATTACTGATGTTCATGAACTTGCGAAAAAGATTGAGGAACATTCAGGATATAGTGCAAGAGCAACAGTACTTGGCCATATTCAACGTGGTGGATGTCCAACCGCATATGACAGAAATTTAGCTAGTCGCTTAGGCTCAGCAGCTGTAGAAGAACTAGTAGCAGGTAAAGGCGGCCTATGTATGGGTATTTTTGATAATAAGGTTGTAGCAACCCCAATCGAAGATGCTTTCAAAATGACTAAATCAATGTATGCTGGTTATGAAAGTTTAATAAAAAGATTATCATAAAGAATACACACTTCATATTTCGGTATGAAGTGCCCTTTTTACTTCTTTTCTTGAAATAAAATATCTGATATGTTACAATTATGGTAAATGATGCTTTATAATAGCATATAATAATGAGAAAGGAGAACTTGAATGAAAAAAATATTTTTATTATTAATGATGATCGTGTTAGCATTTGCCTTGCCAGGTTGTATTAAAACAACAACAAATTATGATGAAGATTTTGAAAATGTTAGTAGGATATTAGAACTTACTTATATGAAAAGGGATATGATTACGTATGATTTTGAGGATGAAGTTAATAGAATACAAGATGGTACTCATACCTTTTATACAACTAGATTAATTGATGATAAAAGCTATTATTATTGTGGATATTTTGATCCTGAAATAACAGAAACACCAGGCTGGTTATCTTATGAATCAAGTAAAAAAGGAACATGGTTAAGGTATGATAAACAAGAAGACATACCAACAACGTATGGTGGTAAAAAAATATTTTTTAAATACAAAGTCTACATTATAAAAGTAGAAAAGGACATAATAAATAATAAAACATATAATAGAAAAATTAAATATTATCAGGATATGTTTGATGGACTTTTAGGACCTGGAAATTTTAGAAAAGGTAATAATTTATTATTGTTCTACCGTAAAAATTTATCTTTAGCACACTTTAATATTCATGGAGTTCAAAATGTGTTTTTTACAAATTTTAATTATCTTTGGACTCATCAGTTAGAAATAAATGAAGATCAAAGTAAAGATATTGTTTTTGATAATTATCAAAAAACTTATAGCACAATAACAGGTGAACTAGAAAAAAGTACATATGTTTTTCCAGATGAAGTAAGACAATACTTCAAAATATTAGAACCATATGCTAGAGAAGATCCAACCCTAGATGAAAATCCATATAGTTCAAAATATACATATGTAGTATATACAAAAGTTAGAATTAACCTTGATATTATAACTGCACTAGTGAAAGGAGAACTTGAATAAAAAAACAATATTTGGTTTAATGGTGTTTGGAATAGTTATTTTCTTGTTTACTATTACAAGTACTAGAATTAATGCACATAGAAGGTTACTATTAGTTGATTATGATGAATGTGAAAGTGATGATAAATTATGGTATTATTTAAATGAAGAAGATTTAAAAGATACAAATGGAATTCATAAATATTACCATTTACCACAAGATGTCACAACAATTAAATATTATTTTTCAGAAGTAGGTGAAAAAGGTAGAGACATAACCTGGAATTCTGAAGTTAGTGCTACAATGGCTGAAGAAGTGAAAACTGCTTATGTTAACAGTATGAAAAAATGGAATGATGTGTATTATTATACTTATGATGAAGATGGCAATATGACAAAAAATCGTATAATTAATATTGTCGAAGGAACTGAAGAAGACAATAATCTAATTATTTATCCAGAATATGCTCATGAAAGTAATTTAGCTTCAACATACCATTTGGATTCTTCAATTAAAATACCAACGGGCAGTATAACTGAGCATTATCATTATGATAAATGGTACATGAAAGTGTCGCCAGGAGCATTTAATAATCTACATAGTAAAGAAGAACTAGCAATTTCATATGAACGTACAGGTGCACATGAAATTGGTCATGTATTAGGCTTAAATGATATCGATAACTGTTGTTCTAAAATACCAAAAGATAAAGGGCATCACACAGATGCACTGATGGGGTATGGAAAAATAATTGATAGAAAATGTGATATTACATATAAAGATATTGCTGGAGTTAGTGTGACAAGGGGATTCCATGATGAAATTGATCATGTATGGATGAAAAGAATAGAAGAAGATGGAACAAAATCTTTAATTTGTGCATTATGTAATGGAGTTAAAAGAAATGTAAGTTTGGACGCAGATGGTTCATATCGTGGCAGTTACGTAAGAGAATATAAAAGTTGTGATCATTATGGAGGAACAAACGCAGAAATGCTAGTAGTAGCAGAAGCTAAAAATAAACTATTTGTTAAATGCTTATATTGTCGAAGAATTGAAGAAATAGTTGTTGATGACACATATTCAATGGGAAGTTATACGCCTACAATAAATCGTGAAATATCTTTATCAAATAGTCAAATTAAATATTACGAACTAAATGTAAATTATGCTAAAAATTATGAATTTTTAGTTCAAGGGACATCAAAAGTTAATTTTGAAATATTATCAGAAAATTATAATATAGTTAAAACAACTGATATAGATAATAATGATAACATTATGCATACCATTGTGCAACTACCAATAGGAAAATACTATCTTAAAGTTATAAATGATAGTGATGAACTAAACACAGTAAATTTCAAAATTCAATCAAGAACCACAATATATTTAAGTCAAAATTGCGATAATGATATATTACTGAATAATTTTAATGGCATTATTGATTACTATTTTGTTAATGATGACAAACCTGGTTTTTATAGGTTTACGATAAGCGGTGAAATGAAAGATGGTACAACAGTTACGTATCCATTAAATTGTATTAGAGTCTATGATAATGAAAATAAAATAACACCAATGAAAAAAATTGATAATGAATTAGACTATAAAAATGTTGCAACCAACGAGTATGGTGATAATAGTATGATAGTGCTTTTACCAAGAACTGGATATTATTATCTAAGTATTAATTTTTATCAAGAAGGATTAAATAAATTGATACTTAGAATTGAAAATACTGAGGAAAGTTCAAACTTAAATTTGTTTAATTTGTCTGAAACAGGAAGTGATACAGCTGTTGTTTTCAATGAGGAAACAAGAGGTGATAAATTTAAATCATTAATTCTTGAACAAAAGGGTCAATTTGTTATTTCCACAAATTACTTAGGAAGTTTACAAAATAAAGTTTCAATTATTGTAATTAAAGTTAATTATAATAGTGCTCGCAACTTATATACTTTTAGTACACAAATGCTTAGTTTGTTAGATGAAGAAAATCCATATACCGTGACAATTCTTACATTAGATGCTGGAGAATATTATATAGGATATCTCAATAACTATGATTCAGGCAGCGTTATAATTGAGTTTGAAAGACTAATTACAGTTTCTGGTAGTAAGTATTTGATAACTGATCCTAGTGCTGATACACTTTATGGTAGCGAGGTAAGGTATAATAATGGAGCGTTTCAGGGGATAACTGTGACAATTGGATTTACTAGATTTATTTATTTTGATAGTACATTTATAGAAGTTCCGTCTTTGTCACGACTTGATTATGATTGGTATTCAAGTGATGAATCAATAGCTACAATATCACCATATGGAACTTTATTTGGTAAAAATGCTGGAACTGTTAAAATAATGGCAGTACACAAAAGTAACCCAACTATTGTTTTTGTTAAAGAATTTATAGTGAAAAAGGATAATAGGATTGAAGATTTAACAATTGATATTGTTGATACAGTTAATTATGCTGAGAGTGGACAATTATATCAAATTAGATTGACTGATGAAAATTCGCCATATCCATTAAATTCATTATATGACTGGAGAATTCTTCCGCCTAATAATTACGAAAAAGTAAGTTCAATTGGTACTTTTCATATAAATAATACAGGATTAATAGTAGTAGAAGGAAGATACAAACTCAATTCTAAGGTTGTAATTAGATTAACAATTACAGCTAAATAATGATGATTTTGAATAAAAAATAATAAAAAGGTACGTTTGTACCTTTTTTCGTGTTTTTTCTATAAAACTATTTTATATAATATATGAAATAGAGGTGAAAAATATGAATAAAAAAATAATCAAATTATTGACAATTGTAGTGTTAATCTTTCTTTCCTTATTATATAGAAAAAATGTATATGCATCTAGTACAACTAAAGTACATTTAATATTTAATAAAATTTCATATGATGCTGGAGAAGAAATAAAACTGACAATTAATTTAGAAAACTTTAGTAAACTAAATGAAACTAAGGTTATCATTAAATGTAATGATAATGCTTTTGTTCCAATTATGAAAAATGATAGATATGGACAAATTACTAATAATTCAATATATGAATCACCAATTATTAATGAATATGTTTTGGGTGGATATTTGAGATTTCAACTTCATAAAGATAATTTATCTGAAGGATACTATTCAGGATATAAGAATAATGTAGGGGAGTTTTATTTTGAAACAAGAAAGAAAATAACAAATATTTATGATTATTTTAGAAATGGTAATTTTGAATCTTTAACCACAGGCATTAATGTTTCATTATATGATATTTATAATCAAGAGATTTCAACGGAATTTAAATGGAGTGAAAAAATTAAAGTTGATTGGAATGTTGATAAATACCAACTAGAAGTTTATGATGAAATTCCTCTTTTTGTTAATGATATTAATATTACAAATCGTAATGAAAATGAATATGATTTATTTTTTCAAGATAAAATTAATAATAAAAATCTAGGGAGTCAAGTAGTGACAATTGCAATTTATGACAAAGTAAATGCTGATTATATTTTACTATCCAAAGTGGTAGAAGTGGTTGATACAACTTCGCCTGTGATTACAGGTAGTAATAATATAAGTGTTGAAAGTAATAAATTACGTGATTTTAAAATTACTGAGTATTTTGTGGCTAGCGATAATTATGATAAAACTCCTGAGGTTGTGATTACTTATTATGATGTTGATAATAAATTAATTAATAATCAAAATCTTTTTTTAGAATATTTATTAACTCATGTCCAAGCTAAAGTTGTCATAAAAAGTTTAGATAGTAGTGGTAATGCTAGTGATGAATTTGAAATAATAATTGAAATAAAAGATGTAGAAGCACCAACAGTTGATTATCCCAAAGAAATTAACATAAAAGATGTAGAAATTGCAGATTTTGACTTTATGAATTATGTAACAGTAACCGATGACTATGATTCTAATCCTAGATTTATAATTACATATTTGTGTGAAAATATAGAAATAGAAGACCAAATAGATGCACTATTACGAGGAAAAAAAGTAATTGTAAGATATTACGTAGAGGATAAAAGCAGTAATAAAACGCAAAATTACGAGACGAAAATTGAGGTTTTAGATACTACACCACCAATAATTAATAATGTTGAAAATATAGAAATAACGGATCAAGAAGCCATTAATTTTGATTTTTCCAAGTTAGTTAGTATTAGTGATAATATTGATAAAAACCCTAAAATTAATTTTACATATTATCTTGAAAGTCAGGAAGTATCACGTGATGAATGGAAAAAAGCAATAGTTAGGGGACATAAAGGCGTAATCAAATATTATGGAATTGATGCAAGTAATAATAAAACAAGCGCGTTCGATACGGAAATAATCGTTTGTGATATTACACCGCCAGTTATTAAAATTCACAATATTAAAGAGGGAAATAAGTATCTAAAAATAGAAAAACTAGACTATGAGGTGTTAGATAACTTTGATGGAAATATTGATATTAGTGTAACTCTTAATGGGGTCGAATACCATAATGAAGGAATTACTAAACCTGGTGAATATGTATTTAAAGTAACAGCAGTTGATTCAAGTGGAAATGAATCAATTAAAGAAGTAAAATTTGAAATTATTGAAAACAATGTCATAGGTTGTGGGGGAGATATTGAATGCTATTTGGATAATTATTTTGTGGTAGTGGTTATTGCGGGGATCTTAATGGCAATTATTTTAACAATTTTTATTGTAAGACTTTGTCTTTGGCAAAAGAAAAAGCAAGTAAAATAAAAAACTTTAATGCTTATAAGATAATTTACTTTCCAAAAAAATATGAATATGCTATAATATCTTAGTTAATTAATGGATAGATAGGAGATAGAAATATGTCAAAATGTTATATAACAACCCCAATTTATTATTCTAGTGGTAGTGTTCATATTGGAAATAGTTACACTACTGTTGCTTGTGATGCGTTAGCTAGATATAATCGTAGTATGGGACGAGATACTTTTTATCTAACTGGTATGGATGAACATGGATTAAAGATTGCGGAAGCAGCCGAAAAAGCAGGAATTAGTCCTCAAACTTTTGTTGATAAGATTGCTGAAGGAACTAAAACTTTGTGGCAAAATTTAAAGATCACTAACGACTATTTTATTAGAACAACAGATCAAAACCATGTCGAAGCAGTTCAAAAAATATTTGAACAACTACTTAAGACTGGCGACATTTATTTAGGATCATATCAAGGCAATTATTGTGTTTCTTGTGAAGCATATTTTCCAAAATCTCAACTTGGTGAAGGTGATACTTGTCCTGATTGTGGTAAGCCTACTAAGTTAATTTCTGAAGAATGTTATTTTTTAAACTTGAAAAAATATCAAAAACGTTTATTAGAATTTATCGAAAATCATCCGGATTTTATTCAACCATCTACGAGAAGAAATGAAGTAATTTCTTTCATTAAGGGTGGCCTTGAAGATTTATGCGTAAGTAGAACTTCATTTAACTGGGGCATAAGTGTGCCAAGTAACCCTAAACATGTAATTTATGTTTGGATTGATGCGTTATCAAATTATTTAACTGCCCTAGGATTTATGCAAGAAGATGATAGCTTATATCAAAAATATTGGGTTAATAATGATCATATCTATCAAATAGTTGGTAAAGATATTTTAAGATTCCATGCCATTTATTGGCCAATTATGTTAATGGCTTTAAATGTACCAATTAACTATAAATTATATGTACATGGTTGGATTTTAAATCGTGATGGTAAAATGTCAAAGTCTAAAGGTAATATTGTTTATCCAATGGATATTGTTAATAATTATGGTGTTGATGCTTTAAGATATTATTTAACTAAAGAGTTACCGCTTGGTAATGATGGATTATTTAGTTATGAACGTTTCTTTGAACGTTATAATAATGATCTTGCTAATGACTTAGGAAATTTAGTTAGTCGTACTGTTTCGATGGTTGAAAAATATTTTGGTGGTGTTGTTCCAACTTCTTGTGGACATGTAACTTCATTTGATGAAGCCCTTGAAACTGTGTGCAACGAGAATATCACTAAATATCAACAAAAAATGGAAGCTTTTGAATTACAAGATGCATTAGAAGCTGTTTGGACAATTGTAAGAAGAGCTAACAAATATATTGATGAAACAGCTCCTTGGGCTTTAAGTAAAGATGAAGCTAAAAAAGAAGAACTAGCAAGTGTTATGTACCATTTAGTGGAAACACTAAGAATTGTTGCAATTCTTGTATCACCATGTCTTGTGGAAAGTGCACCAAAAATCCTTTATAGTTTAGGAATTGAAAATGAACCTTTAAATATTAATGGATTATGCTTTGGTAAAGAATATAAAAATATAAAAGTTCAAAAAATTGAACCATTATTCAAACGTCTTGATGTCGCAGTAGAACTTGAAAAAGTAAAAAAGGAAACGCCAATTCCTACTGCGCCAAAAGAAGAGAAAAAAGTTAGTGAAATAACAATTGATGATTTCGCAAAAGTAAATCTTCAAATTGGTGAAATAATTTCATCAAAACGTCATGAAAATGCCGATAAATTATTGGTGTCCCAAATTAAAATTGGTGATGAAGTTAGGCAAATAGTTTCAGGTATTGCGAAAAACTACAAACCTGAAGAAATAATTGGTAAAAAAGTTATAGTTGTAACTAATTTAAAACCTGTTAAAATTAGAGGAGTTGAATCATATGGTATGGTTCTTTGTGCTTCAAACAATGACAAACTTGAAATCATTGAAGTAAAAGAAGTACCTAGTGGTTCAATCGTGAAGTAACAAATATCATAATATCAAGAAAGGCAAGAAAGCTTTAAAAGTAATATGAAAACAAAAAATAATAATTTAGTTTCACTTCAAGAAAAACAAGCAGCAGAAATTGAAAATGAAGAATATATTAAAAAAGAATCTTTAAAAAGAAAAATTAAATCGTATGCTTTAGTAACAATTGGTACCATTGTCTATTCATTTGGTATTGTTTGGTTTTTACAACTTGGTGGTTTTTTCTCTAGTGGAGTTGCCGGAATTTCACAAATTATTGTAAAACTACCTTCACTTTGGGGAGGACCAAACCTTCAAAAATATTTAGGTTTAACCATTGGATTAATTAATACACCACTAATCATTTTAGGTTGGCGTGGTGTGAGTAAACGATATGCTATTTTAACGGTTGTATCAGTTGTGTTACAAACTCTTATGGCAAGTTTACTTACAAACTTTACGAATAGTCCGCTAATTAGTCTGCTAATTGGTGATGGTAAAGGAATGGGCATAGTTGAAGCAATAAGAACAGGAAACTTAAATATTTTTACTACTAATCCCATAATGGAAAATACTGCAGCTTTTGAAGAAATTCAAAATAGTCTAGACACAGGTACTAAAATATTACTAGCTCTATGTGGTGGTGGTATCACTGGTTTTGGTATTTCTCTATGTCTAAAATCAGGCGGTTCAAGTGGCGGTATGGATATTGTTGCTTGTTACCTACAACAAAAGAAACGTATCGCATTTACAAGATATTCATCAATTTGTGATTCAATTATTGTTTTAACTTCTAGTATCTTTAGTGTTGAAAATGTTTTATATACATTAATTAGATTAGTAACAACCCTAAAAGTAATTGATACAATTTATACAAGTTATAAGATTACAAGACTTGAAGTAATCACATCTAAAGGTGATGAAATCAGAAATGTCTTAATCAAAAAATTTCATCATGGCATTACTATTTTTGAAGCAGTTGGTGGTTATACTCTATCTGATCGTAAAGTGCTTGAAATATATGTTTCAGCCTATGAAATTCATGAATACTTAAGACTAATTCATAATATTGATCCATTTGCTTTTGTTAGTACAACCAAGAGTAAAATTATAAATGGTAATTATATTCAAAAAACAATACTTTAATAAATGTTGAAGCAGAGAGCTTAAATCTATATAGGTATTACATTTGACAATTAATGCAAAAAGGTGTATAATATTACCGATACATTAGCCGAAAGGCACCCACAAACTTAAGCCCTCAAAAGCAAAAAGCTAAATTAGGAGGAAAAATAAAATGCGTACAACATATATGCAAACTGCGGAAAACGCAAGAGAAAATCGTAAATGGTACGTGATTGATGCCGAAGGACTAGTACTTGGTCGTTTAGGTGTTGCAGTCGCTACAGTATTAAAAGGAAAACACAAACCTACATATACTCCTCACATTGATGGTGGAGATTATGTAATCGTTGTAAATGCCGAAAAAGTTGCTTTAACAGGTAACAAACTTGAAGGTAAGAAGTATTATCGTCACTCTCAATATGCAGGTGGCTTAAAAACTCGTACAGCTCAAGAAATGTTAGACAAGCAACCACAAAAAATTGTTGAATTAGCTATTAGAGGAATGTTACCAAAAGGCGTAAATGGTGATAATATGTACCGTCGTCTATTTGTGTATGTAGGCCCAGAACACGAACAAGCTGCTCAAAAGCCTGAAAAATTCCCATTAGAGATTAAGTAGGAGGTAAAATATGGAAAAAGCAGTATATCAAGCTACTGGCCGTCGTAAAAGCTCAATTGCACGTGTTCGTTTAGTTCCAGGAACTGGCAAGTTTGAAGTTAACGGTCGTAATTTCGTAGAGTACATTCCTTCTGCCGCAACTCGTCTAGACGTTTTACAACCTGTTGCTATTACAGGTGTAGGAACTCAATATGATATCCTAGTAAACGTTTGTGGCGGTGGTATTAGCGGTCAAGCAGGTGCTATTCGTTTAGGCATAGCTAGAGCTTTAATGTTAGTTAATCCCGATTTCCGTGGACCATTAAAGAAGGCTGGACTTATTACTCGTGACCCTCGTAGTACTGAACGTAAGAAATACGGTCTAAAGAAAGCACGTCGTGCACCTCAATTCTCAAAACGTTAATCGTACATTTGTATCGAACGCTAGACGCTTATGTTTATTTAAGACCACAAGTTTCTTGTGGTCTTATTTTTTTAAAGGAGAATAGGATATATGAAACAAAACAAAATGTTTATCTTAAGTATTGTCTTAATAACAGTTGGCTTTATTGGCGGTGGTCTTTTCGCAATAGCTAATTCGATTAATATTCTTGCGAAAGAAACTTCAAAAAATCCAATTCCTGCTGATTATTCAATTTGTGGTATTATACTATTTATATTATTAATTCTTGCAATAATTGGTATGATTCTATTGATTTGTACTTTATTTTCAAATAAAGAAAACGATAAAAAGTAGGTGAAAATATGAAACAAACAATAAAACTATATAATTCGCTAAGTAATAGCATTGAAGAATTTAAACCAATCAAAGAAAACGAAATATCAATGTACGTTTGTGGCCCTACTGTATATAATGATATTCATATTGGTAATGGACGCCCAGTTATTTTCTTTGATGTTGTGAAAAGATTATTTGAGTATCTCGGCTATAAAGTAACAATGGTTGAAAATTTCACAGATATTGATGATAAAATTATTAAAAAAGCTTTAGAAGAAGAGGTTCCAGAAAAAGAAATTAGTGAGCGTTATATTAAGGCCTTTTTAGAAGTTTGTGATAAGGCGGGATGTGAAAATGATATTATTCATCCTAAAGTAACTGAAAACATTCCAGAAATTCTTGATTTTATTACTAAACTTGTAGATAATGGTAATGCCTATGTTGCTGGTGATGATGTTTATTTTAGAGTGCGTAGTGTACCATCATATGGAATGTTAAGTAATCAAAAACTAGAAGAACTAGATATGGGTGCCAGAATTGATGTTAATCTTCAAAAAGAAGATCCCCGTGATTTTACTTTATGGAAAAAAACAAGTGATACTGGCTGTAAATGGGATAGTGCGTTTGGCGCGGGAAGACCAGGATGGCATACAGAATGTGTAGTCATGATTCATAAAATCTTAGGTGATAAAATTGATATTCATGGTGGAGGTATTGATTTAAAGTTTCCACATCATGAAAATGAAATTGCTCAATCAATGGCCCTTTATCATAATTCCATCGCAAATTATTGGTTACATAATGCTAGAATCGATTTAAAGGGTGAAAAGATGAGTAAATCACTAGGCAATGTAGTATGGCTAAAAGATGTACTAGCTAACTATCCTTATCAAGCATATCGCTTATTTATTCTTGCTAATCACTATCGTCAAAATGTTAGTTATTCTGATGAAACATTACAAAGTATGACAAATGAATGGCAAAAACTTCGTAAGGCTTATGTTAGTTTATATCGTAAATTAGAACTTAAAAATAAACTTAACTTTAAAAAAGCTAGTTCAAACGATATGGAAAACTTTTTAAATGAAATGTGCTATGACTTTAATACCGCAAATGCTTTAACTGTTATTTATGAGCATGTTAAAACAATAAATAAGAGTATGAGAGATCCAAATGCAAGTGATGAAACCCTTCTTAATGAACTTCTTGCTCTTCATGATATGTTCACAATATTTGGTTTAGATCCATTAGTTAAGCCATTAGCAAAAGAAGAAATAGAACTTGTAAATAATTGGAATGAGGCTCGTAAAAATAAAGATTTTGAAACAGCTGATGTTTTAAGAACTAAAATCACAAATGCAGGTATTGAATTATAATGAGATATGAACTACTTAATGGTGCTAATTTGGCATATATTGGTGATGCATACTATGAATTAGTGATTAGAAAATATTTAATTGATAAAGGAATTACCAAGAATAAAGAATTAAAAAAACAAAGTTTAAAATTTGTGAGTGCTAGTTCACATGAAAAAATATATGAAAAAATAAAAGATGAACTGACTGAAGAAGAACAAAAAATTTATTTAAGAGGCCGCAATAACGCTCCAAGTAGCCATCGTAAAAATGTTGATCAAGCATCATATGTGGTGTCAACAGGCTTAGAGGCAGTTATTGGATATTTATATTTAATGAAGATGAACGACAGACTTAATTATTTAATGGACCTAATTATCAAGAAGGGAGAAGAAATATGCTAATTTTTGGTAAAAATACAGTTAAAGAAGCAATTACAAAAAAAAGAAGTATTAAAACAATATATCTTAATCATGAAAAAGTTTTAAATGAACTCCCTAAAAATGAAGTGGTAAAAAATGCTAAAATAATTTTTATGCCACTTAAAGAAATGGATAAAATGGTAAAAGGAAACCATCAAGGTGTTATCGTGGAAATAAATGATGAATATCATTATCAATCATTAAATAAAGTTATTGAAAAAAATAAAGATAAAGAAAATGTAAGTTTAATTATGTTAGATGGCTTAGAAGACCCCCATAATTTAGGGGCGATTCTTAGAACTGCTGATGCGACGGGAATGGAAGGAATTATTATTCCTAAAAATCGCAGTGTAAGTTTAAATGCGACTGTAGCGAAAGTTTCAACAGGAGCCATTGAATATATTGATGTTGTCCAAGTAACAAACTTGGTTCAAACTATCAAAGAATTAAAAGAAAATGGATACTGGATAATTGGCCTTGAAATGGAAGGCTCTGTTGATTATAAAGAACAAGATTACTTAGGAAAAAAAGTAATAATTATTGGGTCTGAAGGAAGGGGAATCTCCAGACTAGTAAAAGAAGAATGTGACTTTATGATTAATATCCCTATGATTGGTCATGTAACATCGCTAAATGCATCAGTGAGTGCTAGTATTATTTTTTATGAAATATTAAGACAAAGGGGATAAAAAAATAGATGGTAGGGGAGAAAAAGGATAAACTATTTAATTACAATGATTATGAACTTTTATATATGGCAAGTGATGATAGCGTAGAAGCGATAGATATTTTACTTAAGAAATATCGATATTTAGTACTTCGCATAATAAAAGATTTCAAAATTGAACAAAATAAAAAAGAAGATTTTCTTCAAGAAGGTCTTTTAATGGTTAATAAAGCAATTAAAACATATAAAATAAATAGTAAGATGACATTTACTAAATATGTTGAAATGCTTGTTAATCATCGTTTCATTGATATGTTACGCAAAAAACAAAATGAAAAGATAATGCCGCTAGAAGATTTTGAGTACGTTTATGTGGCTGCGGAAACACCAAAGATACTTGCGGAAAGTTCAATATATGATTATACTGGCCTTTCGAAATTAGAACAGAAAATTTATAATTTGAGATTTCTAGAAGGCAAAACATATAAAGAAATTAGTGAGCTATTGGGGATGAATATAAAACAAATATATTCTGCAGTTGATAGAATTAAAAAGAAAAGGCACAAGATTGCAATATAAACAAGTTAAACGCTTGACAAAAATGGCATTATCTAGTAAAATTAATTAGTCAAGGTGGTGTTGTAATTATGAGAGAAAAAGTAATTTTAGTATGTGAAGAATGTTTATCAAGAAATTACATAACTGAAAAAAATAAATTAAATACAACCACACGAATTAGTGTAAAAAAATATTGCCCTCGCTGCAATAAGCATACTATTCACAAAGAAACTAAATAGGAGGAATTTCATATGGCTGAAAACGAAAAAAAGAATCGTGCGATGAGCGTGTTACTAAGAGAACACAAATGGGAGAATTTAATTCTTGCAATACTTGCTATTTTCGCAATTGAACTTGGAGTATTACTACTTTCAAAAACTTATTTATCAATTCCTGAAGATGCATTCATTATTGGTAAATATTGGAAACAATTTGCATGGATACTAGTTGTTTTAGGTGCTGTATCATTAATTTTGTCAGTATCTTCATTCTTTGTTCCAAGTTTAGCAGAAATTAAACACATTAAAGGCCTTAAAAAAGTTGAATTCTTTGGTAATGTTGTTAAAGTTATCATCTTCTCTGTAGTGCTTGCTTTATTCTTCACATTATGCGATTGGGCTATAGAGTCAATTATTGATTTGTTTAAATAATATCGGACGATAGTTATGAATGATTTTGGCTTTGAAAATGAACGTGCGTGGTATGTAGTACAATCATATTCTGGCATGGAACAAGCGGCTAAAAGAAATCTTGAAAGACGTATTGTTTCGATGAATATGCAAGATTACATATTTAGAGTTTTGATTCCTGAGACAACAAGATACGAAAAAAAGAAAAATGGAGAACTTAAAGAAATTGTTGAAAAAGTATATCCAGGTTATATTTTTGTTGATATGATCGTTACCGATGAATCTTGGTTTGTTGTTCGTAATACACCAATGGTTACTGGTTTCTTAGGATCAAGTGGTGGTGGTGCGAAGCCTGTTCCTCTACCAAATGAAGAGATAATTCCAATTCTTCGTGATTGTGGAATTACTATAGAAGTAAATATGGACTTTAAAGTTGGAGATACTGTCAATGTAGTGGCTGGCCCATTTACAGGACAAACTGCTAATGTTGAATCAATAGATATGGAAAATCAAAAAGTAACAGTGCTAGTTGATTTCTTTGGTAGACAAACTCCTCAAGAACTTCGTTTTGATGAAGTTCAAGCTATTAAAGACTAAATGGATAATTAATAAAGCTATGAGATGAAATATTCTTATAGCTTTTTTTTCTAAAAAACTTTGTAAACTGTTTGTTAAAAAAAACATAATAAGATATAATAATATACGAAAAGGAGAATTATTAATATGAATATTAAATACTTTAAATATGAAGAAATAAAAACAAGAATTCCTGATGTAGAACATGATGTCTACAATTTATTTTATGAAGTAATATGTGAAGAAGATTTTTTCAAAAAAATATCATTTGACGAATTTAATCGTATATTATTCTTAAATAGATTCTTTAAAAAAGAAGGAACTTTCCTAGCTTATGATTACAATACACTAGTTGGTTTTATCAGTGCTAATATTCGTGATATGGATAAAGGCAATGAAAAAGCAGCAGGATATTTAAATACAATAATGGTAAAAAAAGAATATCGTCGTCAAGGCATTGGTAAAACCTTACTTGATATGGCTGAAGAATATATAAAGGAAGAAGGAATGAAATACTCAAGATTTGTTTTCTTAAGTCAAATTAACTATCCTTGGTATATTCCTCATTCTGACCACCATGAGCATCCAGGTGCACCAGCTGTAAGAATTAATTCTGAACTATATTTCTTCTTATTACATAATCATTATTACATTAATAGCATTCATGAAGGTTTCCATTTACCACTTGCTGAATATGAAATGCCAAAATCAGTATTAGAAAGAATGGAAAAAAATAAAAAAGAAGGCTTTACTGTTGAAGTATATGATGAAAATAAACACTTTGGAGTCGAAGAATTTTGTAATAAAATAGATAATCCTGGATTTGCAGGAGCTATCAGAAATAACCTAAAACGTGAAAAACCATATCCTTTCCTTATTGCGGCGCACAATGGACAAATGGTAGGTTGGACTGGCCCAATGTATAATGAACCAACCGGTCGTGGCCATTTAGATGGAATTTGTGTTGATCCAGAAACAAGAGGAGGAGGTTTAGGAAAAGCCTTATTCTGCATGCTTTGTGAATATTCAAAACACAATGGTGCTAAGTATATGACATTCTTCACTGGACTTGACAATCCTGCTCGTCGTATTTATTTATTTGCAGGCTTTAAGATTGCTCAAAGTTTCGCTGATATGAAAAAAGATTTATAAGAGTTAATAATTTAAATTCAAAAAATAGGTAATAAATTCGGATAATTTATTGCCTTTTTTCTTGTTTGTTTAGGAAAAAATCACCAAGTAAAATTATAATATAAAGTGAAACTCATTGGATTTTATTGTGGTACTTTTAAAATATAGTGTTTTTAGTTTGACAAATTGGCAAAATTAAAGTATAATAATAGACGCGTGCAATGACGCTTATACTATAAATACAGAAATTAAATAACTATGTGGGAGAGTGACTGTATCACTCATAAACCACATCACACAGACAAATGAAGGAGGTGTGTCTCGTGGCAAAAGCTAAACAAATTAAAAAAGTCGTTAAGCTACAAATTCAAGCAGGCAAGGCTAATCCAGCTCCACCAGTAGGTCCAGCTCTAGGTCAAGCAGGTGTTAATATTCAACAATTTTGTAGTCAATTTAACGATAAAACAGCAGGAATGATTGGTTATGTTATTCCAGTAGAAATCTACGTTTATGATGACCGTTCATTCACATTTATTACAAAGACCCCACCTGCATCTGACTTATTAAAGAAAGCAGCAGGCATTTCTAAAGGTTCTGATAACTCTAAAAAGAATACAGTTGCTACAATTAAACGTGCTAAGTTAATGGAAATTGCACAAATGAAGATGCCAGATCTTAATGCTTACACAGTAGAAGCAGCAGCAAATATCGTTGCAGGAACCGCAAGAAATATGGGTATTGCGATTGAAGACTAGTCTTCAAACAACTAAATAGATTGTAACACAAAATTGTGTGAATCTAATTGTGGGAGGAAAATCCCGTTTATACCACATTTAGGAGGAAATATATAATGGCAAAAAGAGGAAAAAAATATCAAGAAGCGTTAAAGCTTGTTGACCGTACAAAAAGATATTCATTAGATGAAGCAGTAGAACTTGTTAAAAAAACAAACATTGCTAAATTTGATGCAACAGTTGAATGTGCAGCGCGTTTAAATATCGACCCTCGTAAAGCTGAACAAAATCTACGTGGTGCCGTATCATTACCTAATGGTACTGGTAAAACAGTTAGAGTTTTAGTTATCACTAAAGGTGCTAAAATTGAAGAAGCTTTAAAAGCAGGTGCTGATTATGCAGGTGAAACTGAATATCTAGAAAAGATTAAAGGCGGTTGGTTTGAATTTGATACTGTTATTGCAAGTCCTGATATGATGGGTGAACTTGGTAAATTAGGTCGTATCTTAGGTCCTAAAGGTTTAATGCCAAACCCTAAAACTGGAACAGTAACAATGGATATTGAAAAAGTAGTTAAAGAATTTAAAGCAGGTAAAGTTGAATATCGTACTGATAAAGTTGGTAACATTCAAGTTCCTGTTGGTAAAGTTTCATTTGACTCTAATAAATTAAAAGAGAATATTCAAACAATTTATCGTCAATTAATGCGTATTAAACCTTCAACAGTTAAGGGCGTTTATATGCAAAACTTTACAATCACAACAACAATGGGTCCTGGCATCAAAGTTGCTATGGAAACTATTGAATAGTTTTAAAAAAGTCGTATTAGTATAGTATATAGTATAAAAGTCTCTGCCGTAGACAGTAGGTGCTACGTTGTAGCTTAATTTCCTACCGAGGAAAAATTTCAGGAGGTGAAAACAATGAATGAAGCGACAATCGCTAAAAAACAACAAGAGGTCCAAGTTGTAGCAGACAAAATTGCTCAAGCTGGATCAACAGTATTCGTTGATTACCTAGGATTAACTGTAGCTGAAGTAACTGAACTTCGTAGAAAGCTACATGCTGAAAACTGCGAAATGAAAGTTGTTAAAAACAACATTTTACGCCGTGCATCATCACAAGCAGGTTATTCTGCAGTTGATGAACACTTAGTAGGCCCAAGTGCTCTTGTAACATCAAAAGATGAAGTTACAGCCGCAAAACTTATTTATGCATTCTTAAAAGACCATGACAAACTATCAGTTAAAGCTGGTATCGTTAGCGGTCAAGTTATGAGTGAAAAAGACCTAAAGGCTTTATCAACTCTACCAAACAAGGAAGGCATGATTTCAATGCTATTAAGTGTACTACAAGCTCCAATGCGTGGACTTGCATGTGTTATTAAAGCAGTATCAGAAAAAGAATAATTAATTAGGAGGAACAAACGAAATGGCAAAAATTAGTAATGAAGAATTTATTGCAGCTATTAAAGAAATGAGCGTTTTAGAATTAAACGATTTAGTAAAGGCAATTGAAGAAGAATTTGGTGTAACAGCAGCAGCTCCAGTAGCAGTTATGGCTGGCGGTGCAGCAGCAGAAGAAGAACAATCAAACGAAGTTAATTTAGTATTAGTTAACGCAGGTGCTGGTAAGATTGGTGTTATCAAACTAGTACGTGAAGTTACTGGCTTAGGCTTAAAAGAAGCTAAAGAACTTGTTGATGGTGCTCCAAAACCTATCAAAGAAAAAATCACACCAGAAGAAGCAGAAGCACTTAAAGCTAAATTTGTTGAAGCTGGCGCTGAAGTTGAAATTAAATAGTTTAGCTAGCATAAAACCTGGGGATCAAAACTCAGGTTTTTACTTTATAAGGCGGTGATAATATGAGTAATCAATACTTTGAAAACAATGAAAATTTAAAAAGTGATATATTTGAAATTAATTATTATTTCAAAAATCACACCATTAAATTTATAAGTGATGCTGGAGTTTTTTCGCGTAAAGGTATTGATTTTGGTAGTAGTTTACTACTTAAAACAATATGCATAAAAGAAAGCACCGAGACTATCCTTGATGTTGGATGTGGTTATGGAACGCTTGGTATTACACTTGGACTTACTAATCCAAATACCACAATTGATATGGTTGATGTTAACTTGCGTGCACTTGATTTAACGAGAAAAAATGCTTTAGCAAATTCGGTTAATAATGTTAATATTTACGAAAGCAATATGTATGAAAATGTTAATAAAAACTTTGATATGATAGTTACTAACCCTCCAATTAGAGCTGGAAAAAAGATTGTTCATGGCATTATTTTAGATGCGTACGATCATCTAAATGTTGGTGGAAGTATGTGGTGTGTTATTCAAAAAAAACAAGGAGCAGAATCGGCGATAAAAGCCTTAAAGGAAAAATATAAAGATGTAAGAGTTGTTTGTAAAGATAAATTGTATTATATTATCGAAGCAATTAGATAGGAAATAATTATAAAGTAAAATAATGATGAGTGAAAGAGTAAATGTGATCTTTTTCGCTCATTTTTTTAAAAAACAACTTAAGTAGGCATAATTTGCTTAAGATTTTTTGTTAAAAAAAGTATGTTTTACTTGACAAATTGTTCAAAACTATAGTATAATAAGTCGTTATGATATAATGTGGTAGAATGCACAATTTTTTGGACTACCAGTTTCTCAAATAAAAATAAAAGAGGTGGATGATTTGAGTTACAAAAATGTACAATATGGTAGAAGTAGAATTCGTCGTAATTATGCGAGAGTTCAAACTAATGTTGAATTACCAAACTTAATCGAGGTTCAAACTGAATCATTTAAATGGCTATTAGAGGATGGAATTGCTGAATTATTTAAAGAAATTTCTCCAATTAAAGATCATGGAGATGGTGAAAAATTTGAATTACATTTTGGCGCACATGAATTTGATGAACCAAAATACACAATTAAAGAAGCTAAAATGCATAGTGTTAACTATTCACGTGCATTAAGAGTGAATGTTGAATTAGAAAATAAAGAAACCGGTGAAGTAAAAGAAGATAAGATCTTTATGGGTGAATTCCCTGTTATGACACCTTGGGGTACCTTTATTATTAATGGTTCGGAGCGTGTTATCGTTACCCAAATTGTTCGTTCAGCTGGTGCTTTCTTCTCAGTTGAAGTAGATAAAAAGTCTGGTCAAAGATTATTCTCTGGTCAAATCATTCCTACTCGTGGAGCTTGGATTGAATTTGAAATGGGCTCTAAAGATATTTGGTATGGTAAATTAGACCGTTCTAAAAAAATTCCTCTAACAACGTTTATCCGTGCATTAGGCGTTAAGAGTAATCCTGAAATCATTGATTTGTTCGTTGGACAAGATGAACGTCGACCTAAAAAGATAATAACTTATTTTAACAATACTTTCGGTAAAGATGATAGTTTCGCAGAAGATGATGCTATTCGCCAATTATATGATGTTTTAAGACCTGGTGAAAAAACATCTGCAGATACTGCTAGAAAGTTTATCGCAAGTAGATTATTTGAGGTTCGTCGTTATGACCTTGCTAATGTTGGACGATACAAGATTAATAAAAAGCTTGATGTTGTCACAAGAGCAATTGGACATCGCCTTGCTGATGACATTGTAAATCCAGAAACTGGTGAAATCATTTTACCTGCTGGAACTGAAATTAACTATAAGAAAAATATTGATTTAAATGGTGAAAAAGTTAGTACATTTGATATTCTAGATCAAAACCGTGAAGCTTTCCGTAAGACTTTTGAATACGAGATTATGCTACAAGGTAACAGCGTTGTTCTAGAAGTATTAAATATCCTAGTACGTACTAATGAAGGTGATGCTTATATTAGATTGCTTGGTAATGATCAAAGAGAAGATCGTAATCATGTTGTATTATCTGATATCTTCGCAGCTCTATCTTATTACATTAATCTTCATGTTGGTGTAGGTAAGATTGATGATATCGACCATTTAGGAAATCGTCGTTTACGTTTAATTGGTGAATTATTACAAAATCAATTCCGTATTGGTTTAACAAAACTAGAAAAGAATGTGCGTGATAGAATGTCAACTTCAGTTGAAACTAAGAGTGTAACTGCTCAAAACTTAGTTAACATTCGTCCACTTACTTCAACAATTCGTGAATTCTTTGGTAGTAGCCAATTATCACAATTTATGGACCAAATTAACCCATTGTCTGAACTTACTCATAAAAGACGTTTGTCAGCTTTAGGTCAAGGTGGTTTAACACGTGATCGTGCTGGTTTCGAGGTTCGTGATGTTCACCCTTCACATTATGGCCGTATTTGTCCGGTTGAAACACCAGAAGGTCAAAACATTGGTCTAATTAACTCATTAGCATCATATGCTAGAGCTAATCGATTTGGATTTATTGAAACTCCATATTTGGAAGTTGATAAAAAAGTAATTAAGAAACCAGATGGAACTGAAGAAATTAGAGCTGTAATTACTGATCGTAAGATTTATCTAACTGCTGATAAAGAAGAAAAATATGTAATAGCTCAAGCCAACGTTAACATGGCAACAGATCCAGAAACTGGTGAAATTTATATAGATGATGAAAGAAAAATCGTTGATGGCGTTGAAGTTGTTAATGACATTGTTATCGCTCGTAAAGCTGGTGAATTCGTTGAAAAACATAAACATGAAGTTGATTTAATTGACGTATCACCTAAACAGGTAGTAGCAATTTCAACGGCTTGTATCCCATTCCTAGAACACGATGATACGACTCGTGCGCTAATGGGTGCGAACATGCAACGTCAAGCAATTCCGCTACTTAAGCCAGAAGCTCCATTTGTAGGTACTGGTATTGAATATAAGGCTGCACATGATGCTGGTGTTGCGATTTGTACAGATGTTGATGGTGTTGTTTCTTATGTTGATGGCTTACGTGTTGAAGTTATTGACAAAGAAGGCAAACCACATAATTTTGAACTCACTAAGTATGAACGTTCTAACCATTCTACATGTGTTAACCAACGTCCAATTGTTGTAGTTGGTGAAAAAGTAAAAGTTGGTGATATCCTTGCGGATGGACCATCAATGGATCAAGGAGAACTTGCATTAGGTCGAAATGTAGTAATTGCCTTTATGACTTGGAATGGTTATAACTTTGAAGATGCAGTTATTATGAGTGAACGTTTAGTTCAAGATGATGTTTATACGTCGATTCATATTGAAGAATATCATGTAGAAGTACGTGATACAAAACTAGGTAAAGAAGAAATCACAGCTGACCTTGATGGTGAAAGTAAAGATTCAATCGCAAATCTAGATGAACATGGTATTGTAAGAATTGGTTCAGAAGTAAAAGAAGGAGATACCCTTGTTGGTAAAGTTACTCCAAAAGGTCAAACTGAACCTACTCCAGAAGAACGTTTAAGTCAAGCGTTATTCTCAGATAATTCTAAAGAAGTAAGAGTTACTTCACTTAAGGTTCCACATGGTGGCGGTGGTATCGTTAATAAGATTGAACGTTTCACGAGAAAGAGCGGTGCGGAGTTACCTCCTGGAGTTAATGAAGTAGTACGTGTATACATTGTTCAAAAACGTAAGATTTCTGAAGGCGATAAAATGTCTGGTCGTCATGGTAATAAAGGTGTTATCTCAAAGATTTTACCAATTGAAGATATGCCATTTATGTCAGATGGTACACCAATTGACATTATGCTAAACCCACAAGGTGTTCCATCACGTATGAATATTGGACAAGTACTAGAAATCCACTTAGGTATGGCAGCGAAGAAATTAGGCGTCCATGTTGCAACTCCAGTATTTGATGGTGTAAGACATGAAGACTTAGTAGCTATTATGAAAGAAGCTCGTGAAAAAGATAAAGCCGACGCGATTGCTGATCCACGTAATGCGAAAACGATATTTGATGAAAATGGTAAAACATATTTATATGATGGTCGTACAGGACGTCAATTTGATAATAAAATTTCAGTAGGTGTCATGTATATGATTAAACTTGCTCACATGGTTGATGATAAACTACATGCTCGTAGTGAAGGTCCTTACACTTTGGTTACACAACAACCTATGGGTGGTAAAGCCCAAAATGGTGGACAACGTTTTGGTGAAATGGAAGTTTGGGCTCTAGAAGCATATGGTGCTGCTCATACTTTACAAGAAATGATGACAATTAAGTCTGACGATATTATTGGTCGTAACAAAGTTTATAAAGCTATCATTGATGGCGAAGCATTACCTACTCCAGGTATTCCTGAAGCCTTCCGTGCTTTAATCAAGGAATTACAAGGCTTAGGCTTAAGAGTTCGTTTAATTGATGAAGATGGTAAAGATGTTGCGAATGAAAGTTTAGTTGATCAATTTGCTGAAGTACAAGCAAGCAAAAGAGGACTATAAAAAGAGGTGAATTAATTTGAGTAAATACAAAGAAATACAAATTGGTATTGCATCACCTGAAGATATTGTATCATGGGCAAATCCTGTGTTACAAGGTAAAAAATTTACATACAATCCTTTAAGAAAAGATAAAGTTACATATATAGATGATAATGGTGAAGAAGTTGAATATACTTTAAAAGGCGAAGTAAAGAAACATGAAACTATTAATTATCGTACTTTAAAACCTGAAAGAGATGGTTTATTCTGTGAAGTTATTTTCGGCCCTACTAAGGATTATCAATGTGCTTGTGGACGTTCTAAAAAGAATTTAGGCGAACATAAGGTATGTGAAAAGTGCGGTGTTGAATTAACCGAAAGTAAAGTAAGACGTGAAAGAATGGGCTACATTGCTCTTGCTGCACCAGTTGTTCATACATGGTATTTAAGAAATACTCCAAGTAAAATAGCAATCTTACTTGATATGAAAACAAAAGATGTGGAAGACATAGTTTATCTTGCATCATACATTATTACAGAAGTAATGGATGATGAATATGAAGAATTATTTGTTGGACGTATCTTAAGTGAACAAGAACACAGCGTATTCAAACGCCGTTATCCATTTAAATATAAAGCTAAAACGGGGGCTGAAGCTATCAAGTATTTATTAAAACAACTTGATTTAGGCGAAATTATTACCGAAATTCGTCAAGAATTACATAATGCTCCAAAACAAAGAAAAGAAAAATTAATTAAGAGACTAGAAATAGTTGAAGCATTCTATAAATCAGATAATAAACCTGAATGGATGGTAATGGATGTTGTTCCAGTAATTCCACCCGATTTACGTCCAATGGTTCAACTAGATGGTGGCCGTTTTGCTACTACAGACTTAAATGATTTATATCGTCGTATTATTAATCGTAATAATCGTTTAAGAAAACAATTTGAACAAAATGCCCCAGACTTAATTACTAAGAATGAAAAACGTATGTTACAAGAAGCAGTAGATGCTTTAATTGATAACTCAAAGCGTAATAAACGTATGGTTGTTGACAAAAATAGACCACTTAAATCACTATCTGATATTTTAAGAGGTAAACAAGGTCGTTTCCGTCAAAACCTACTAGGTAAACGTGTTGACTATTCAGGTCGTTCAGTTATTGTTATTGGACCAGATCTAAAGATGTACCAATGTGGTATTCCAAGAGAAATGGCTTTAATCTTATTTAAACCATTTATCATTAGTTATTTGAGAAAGAAAGACCAATTAGCTAATGCTGAAATAGTTCCTGGAGTAATGCAACCAATAAGCAATAAAGACCGTGCAGGTATTCAAAAGGCTAAAAAGTTAATTGAACAAGGTGCGCCAGAAGCAATGGAAGCGCTAGAAAAGATAATTGTTGAACACCCAGTTTTATTAAACCGTGCTCCAACTCTACATAGACTATCTATTCAAGCATTCGAACCTAAACTAGTTGAAGGCAAAGCAATTAGACTACATCCACTAGTAACAACTGCCTTTAATGCGGACTTCGATGGTGACCAAATGCCAGTGCATGTACCACTATCTGAAGAAGCTCAAGCTGAAGCTCGTTTATTAATGCTTGCATCTAAAAATATTTTAGCTCCTAAAGATGGTAAGCCAATTGTTACACCATCACAAGATATGATTCTTGGTAACTACTATTTAACAATTGAAAGCCATCAAAATGAACATGAATACAAAACATATGAAGAAGTAATAGAAGCGTATAAAAAACAAATTATTACTTTTGGAACAAACATTATTCTAAATGATGATAAAATTTATCGTAATATAAAAGAATTACAAGATGATGTTGAAAGCGGCAATGCTCCAAGCGTTGGTAAATTCTATATTCCTGCACGTGAAGGCAAAGCTTATCGTAATGCATCAGAAGTAGAAATAGCTTATGAACGTGGCGATATTGACTTTCATACAAGATTTGTAATTCCTGCTAGTGCAGTTGGTCGTCCATTTGTACATATTAGCAATAAGATTGATCCAGAAAGTGATGAATATAAAGCATTAGTTAAGAAAAATGAAGAGTTAACAAATAAATATTTGGTAACTACATACGGTAAACTAATCGTTAACCAAATCTTCCCTGATGGCTTCTCATATGTAAATGAACCAACAGTTAAAAACCTTGCGGTTGGAACTCCTGAAAAATATTTCTTGGATCATGGTACTAACTATAAAGAATTCATTAAGAATGCTCCATTAGTAGAACCATTTAAGAAAAAATTCTTAAGCCAAATCATAAGTGAAGTATTTAAACAAGCAAAACTTGCTGAAACATCTAAGACTCTTGATAAGATGAAAGATATTGGTTTCTATTACTCAACTATGGCTGGTATTACTGTTTCTGCTTTCGATGTTGTTAGAATTGATAAGAAAGAAGAAATCATTGAAGAAACTGAAAAGAAAGTTCAAAAATATAAACAAATGTATCGTCGTGGTACAATGAAAGATTCAGAACGTCACCGTAATATTGTACGTGAATGGTTAGGTGCAACTTCCAAAATTGAAAAAGCCATTAAAGTTATCATGGATGAAAATGCTAAGACAAATCATATTTTCATGATGGCCGACTCTGGTGCTCGTGGTAGCTCATCTAACTTCACACAACTTGCTGGTATGCGTGGACTAATGGCTAAGCCTAATGGTGACCAAATGGAAATTCCAGTTAAGGCTTGCTTTATTGAAGGTATGTCAATGTCAGAGTTCTTCATTTCTACACATGGTGCGAGAAAAGGTTCAACTGACACAGCCTTAAAGACAGCTGAATCAGGTTATTTAACTCGTCGTCTTGTAGACGTTTCTCAAGATGTAACAGTTAAAGAAGTTGATTGTGGAACTGATAAAGGTATGGTTGTGACTACTCTATATAAGAATGATTCTGTTCAAGATAAAGATAACGTAGATAATGTCTTAGTATCATTGAAAGACCGTATCGTTGGTCGTTTCGCTGCAAAACCTGTATATGGTAGAAATAGTGAAGGAAGAAAGGCATTACTTGTTGACAAAGGTGAATTTATTACGGAAGAAATCGCTGACCGTATTGTAGCAAGCAAGATTGAAGCTGTTGAAGTAAGAACTCTACTTACATGTGACTGTGAAAATGGCGTTTGTGTAAAATGCTATGGATCTGACCTATCAACCACAAACATTGTTGAAAACGGCGAAGTTGTTGGTATCGTTGCGGCTCAATCAATTGGTGAACCGGGTACTCAGTTAACAATGCGTACTTTCCACTCAGGTGGTGTTGCTGGTGCTGCTGATGATATCACTCAAGGTCTTCCACGTATTCAAGAATTGTTTGAAGCACGTGAACCAAAAGGTAAAGGCATTATTTCTGAAATTAAAGGTACAGTTGAAAGTATTACTCAAAAGAATGATAACCGTTTTGAAATTGTTATCAAGAGCCCAATTGAAGGTAATGACAAGACTTATTTAACTGACAGTGGTAAAAAACCAGTTGTTAAAGTTGGTCAAGAAGTTCATCCTGGTGACCTTGTTTCAGAAGGTTTAATTCATCCAAAAGAATTATTACGTGTTGGTAGTGTTGATCAAGTTGAAAAATATATTTTGAAAGAAGTTCAAAAAGTATATCGTTCACAAGGTGTTGATATTTCTGATAAACACGTTGAAATAATCATTAAGCAAATGTTACAAAAAGTTGTAGTAATTGATGAGGGAGGCACAGAATTATTACCTGGTACATTTATTTCTAAACCTGAATTATTGAAGGTAATTAGAGATTGTCTTGAAAAAGGCATTCGTGTACCATCTGTAAAACCTGTAATTTTAGGTATTACACGTGCATCACTTAAAGCTGATTCATTCTTGTCAGCCGCATCATTCCAAGAAACAACAAGAGTATTAACTGAAGCCGCAATCCGTGGTAAAATTGATAAACTTGAAGGATTAAAAGAAAATATCATTATCGGTGGTTTAATCCCTGCTGGTACTGGTTTAGTTGAAGAAAAAGATATTCATCTAATTCCAACTGATCCAGAAGATGAATTTGAAGTTCCTGCAAGTTCTGATCATATTGTTATTAAGTAACTAGGCTTTAAAGACCATATTTGATATATGGTCTTTTTTTATGCGCTTTTTTAAAAAATGTGTTATAATTTATGATAAAAGGAGGAGTGCCGAATGATTTCACGTGTAGTTGTTAATAACCCAAGTAGTAATGTTGATATTAAATATGATTATGAAGTTCCAGCTAGCTTAGTTGATATCATAAAAATTGGAACTAGAGTTAAAGTTCCTTTTGGAAACGGCAACCGAGCACTTATGGGTTATGTTGTTGAATTAAGTGATGAAACAACATATGATAAGAGATTAAAACAAATTATTGATGTTGTAGATTTAGAACCAATAATTACCAAAACACAATTAGATCTTGCTGAATATATTAAAAAAGATACAGTTTGTCCTTTAATTCGTGCTATTAATTTAATGGTGCCAGACATTTTATTACTTAAACCGACAAAATACATCAAGGTAAATGATTATCAAAACCTAGATGCAAATCTTGCTGAAGCATTTAAAGGAAAAAACATAATAACATATACGAGTGTCCTTGCACCATATACTAGTAAAATAAAAAAAGCAATTGATAATCACCTTTTAGAAATATCATATGATGCGGTTGGCTTAAATGCTGTTAAACAAGTTACAAAATATGTACTAGATATGAATAAATACTATATGTATATTGATAACTTTAGATCAGACATCCAACCTCTCATTCGGATGTTAGAAGGCTTAGAACCACTAACAAAAATCGAAATTAGTGATCGCATTGATTTATCAATATATACAATTCAAAAAATGATTAAACTTGAATTACTTGTTCCAGTAAAACAAAGAGTGTCAAGAATTAAAATAAAAGAAATACCAGTGACAGACCGCTTTATTAAAGCAAATTCATTGTATGATAATACAGTAACAAAATTAACTAGTGATCATACAAAGCCTTCATTATGGTGCCCTTCTTCTATAATCGAGACGGAAATGGTAATTGAACGAATAATTAGAAATAATGTTGAAAAAAATCAAAATACTTTAATTATTTGCCCTGATATATTAAGTAGTTACCGAATGGCTAGTGTTGTCAGAAAAAAAACAAATCTTTCAGTTGCAATTCTTAACTCAAATCTTAGTAAGGGTGAATACTATGATACTGCCACGGAAATAAAAAATAATAATTATCGAGTTGTTGTTACAACGACAAAAGGAGCTTTTGTTGACTATCCCAATCTTAAGACGGTAATTTTATTAGATTCTGAAAATGATAATTATTATAATGATCAAAGTCCTCGGTATAATCTAAAGAAGATAATGATGAAATATCAAGAATTAATTAATTGCGAATTAATTTTCCACTCATATTCCCCACTTCTTGAAGATTATATTTTAGGAGTAAAAGGTTACTTAAATATTGTTGATAATAAAATAGAAAATACTATTAATAGTGAAGTAGTTAATTTAAAGTTAGAGTTATTAAAAGGCAATAATTCGATGATTTCTTTACGACTCTTAAAAGAAATGAAACTTACAAAAGCAAAAAACAAACAAACTTTAATTATTACCAATCGCAAATATTTCAGTAATTTTGTTATGTGCCGAAGTTGTGGAGAAATACTTAAATGTCCACGTTGCGATTTACCACTTCGCTATAGTAAAAATTCTAATCAACTTATGTGCCCAACTTGCTCATATCGTACCTCAAAGCCTGATAAATGCCCAACATGTAGTGGAGAAACATTTAGAATGGAAGGGTCAGGTATGGAACAGTTAGTAAGTGATATTAATGAATTACTACCTAATTTTAAAACTATAACAATTGATAACCCAAATTACGATGAATTTATTGATAAAATGGGCGAAGTAGAAGATAATAAGGTAGATGTAATTATCGCAACCGATGTATATTCTAGAAGTATTGTCGATAAAAACATTGGATTAGTTGTAATAATTAATCTAGATGAAGTGGCAGGTACAGCATCGTATCTTGCGAGTGAAAGAGCATATACAATGCTTATTCATGCTTCACAAAAAGTATTAAATAGTGATACAAAACTATTAATACAAACTTATAATCCTGACAATTTTGTAATAACTTCATTTATTACCGGCAAATATCAAGATTATTTAAAAAAAGAAATTAATAATCGAAAGGAATTAAGGAATCCTCCTTTCTATTATGTAAATAGAATTTTAGTTAAAGCTAAATATGAAGAAATGTTTAAAGAGGCAAACATAATTAAAAAACTTCTTCAAGAAATGCTAGGGTATAAAGTTTATATTATTGGCCCTACTTATAATCATCTTCATCAAGCAGCCCAATTAATAATTAAACATCAATTAAATAATATAGAAGATGTCTATAATAAAATTTACGATAAATATCAAAATTCAACAATAGTGGTGATAATTGATAGATATCCAAGATACATGTAGGAGGTAAAGAAATGTTAAAAATAGTTTTTATGGGAACTCCTTTATTTAGTGTTCCAATTTTAGAAGCCTTAATTAATGAATATGAGGTAATTGGTGTAGTGACACAACCAGATAAAAAAGTAGGAAGAAAACAAGAACTTATGGCATCTCCAGTTAAAGAGTGTGCATTAAAACATAATATTCCAGTGTTTCAACCTATAAAAATAAGAACAGACTATGAAGATATAGCTGCGTTAAAACCGGATCTAATTGTTACAGCCGCATATGGCCAAATAGTTGGGATGAAACTACTAAATACTCCAAAGTATCGCTCAATTAATGTTCATGCTTCACTTCTTCCTAAATATCGTGGTGGAGCGCCAATTCATGAAGCGATTAAACAAGGTGAATCAGAAACTGGCGTTACAATCATGTATATGGAAAAAGGTATGGATTCGGGTGATATATTAGCTCAAAAGAAAATTCCAATCACTGATGAGGATAATTCAGGAACCATGTTTGAAAAATTATCATTACTTGGTCGTGATTTACTATTAGAAGTAATACCTAAACTTGTTAATGGTGAGATTGAGCCAATTAAACAAGATGAAACTAAAGTTACTTTTGCTTATAATGTGACCAAAGAAGAGGAAAAACTAGACTTTACAAAATCCGCTAGAACGGTATTTAATCATATAAGAGCGTACAATCCATTTCCTACAGCCTATATGGAATTAGGTGGTGACATAGTGAAAGTATATGACTCAAAAATTAATGATGAAACCCATAACAAAACTCCAGGTACTATTCTAAAAACGACAAAACACGGATTTTTAATGGCTTGTGGAAATGGTACAACTCTAGAAATTCTAGAAGTTCAACCAAGTGGTAAAAAAAGAATGAAAGCAAGCGATTATGCTAACGGAGCTATTAGAAAATATTTAAAGTAGGAGAAAGAAAGATGAAACCAAAATTATATTATTCACGAGAAGAAATGCAAGAATTAAATACTCAAAAATTAAAAGAACGTGGTGTAACTGTTGAAGAAATTGCTTTAATAGCTTATCACCAACAAAGTAAATATAATAAAGGCGTTGATATGACAACTTGCATTGAAAGTGTAGAAAAAATACTATCATTAAGAGATATTTTTCATCTATTACAATTGGGGGCTGAAATTGATCGCTTAACTGAAGAAGGAGCTTTTGAAGGCCCTATTCAAGATATTATGAGTTACGACCTTGGCGTATTTGGTGTTGATGAAATATTTGGACTAGATATTGCAAGACTTTATGGAGCAATAGGTCAAACTAATTTTGGGGATATTGATGTAAATAAACCTGGAATAGTAGCAAAACTAAATGATGAAGGAAAAGGCGGGAAACCAAAATGTCATACTTTTCTTGATGATATTGTTGGAGCAATCGCTGCAGCCGCATCAACAAGAGTTGCCCAAATTATTTCTGAAAATGAAGCAGAAGGAAAAAAAACTGATAAGTAATTATGGAATCAATTAAAAAAATATATAAAATAGGATATGGACCTTCAAGCTCACATACAATGGGACCAGGTTACGCCGCAGAAAAGTTTTTGAAAAGAAACAATATGGCCGACTATTTTGAAGTAGAACTATTTGGTTCTCTTGCTTTAACTGGTAAGGGCCATATGACAGATGTTACACTAAAAAAGATTTTAGGCTATACTCGTACTAAAATACTATTTAATAAGGAAATAACATACTCCTATCATACTAATGCAATGAAATTTAAAGCATATCTTAAGAATAAACAAATAGATGAATGGCTTATCTTTAGTGTTGGTGGCGGTGACTTAAAAGAAGAAAACGAAAAACGTGATGGAACTGTTGAAGATTTATATCCACATTCTCATATGAATGATATATTAGAATATTGTGATAATGAAAAAATAACATTATTAGAATATATTGAAAGGTTTGAACCACGTGATACAAAAGAATACCTTTATCAAGTGTTACAAACCATGAAAACCGCAATTGAACGTGGTATTACAACTACTGGAATATTGCCGGGTGGATTAAATGTGGTTAGGAAAGCCCCAACCTTCTATCAAAAATATTTGATAAGTCATAAAGCAAATGAACTTGTTTATGCATATGCGCTTGCGGTGAGCGAAGAGAATGCAAGTGGTGAAATTGTAGTAACCGCACCTACGTGTGGTTCATCAGGAATAATTCCTGCTGTGTTATTTTCTCAAAAAAATGAAAATAATATGGATGATGAAAAACTAGTTAATGCGCTAATGGTAGGTGGGTTAATCGCAAACATTGTTAAAACTAATGCTTCTATTTCTGGGGCAGAAGTTGGATGCCAAGGTGAAATTGGTGTTGCTTGTAGCATGGCAGCTGGAATGCTAGTATATTTATTTGGTGGAGATGCCCAAACTATTGAATATGGGGCTGAAATTGCCTTAGAACACCATTTAGGACTAACATGTGATCCAGTTGATGGTTTAGTTCAAATTCCCTGTATTGAACGTAATGCGATGTCTGCTCTTGCGGCATACAATGCAGCAGAATATGCAATGCTTGCTGGTAGTAAACATACAGTAACCCTTGATAGTGCCATAGAAGTAATGCGTGACACTGGAATTGACTTAAAAGAAAAATATAAAGAAACTGCGCTAGGCGGTCTTGCCTTACGTGGTAAAAGTAGGTAAATATGGAAAAAAATACATTAGAGAAAAAAGAAATTAAACCGATAAAATTAGGAACAAAAATGGTTATGAAATTTATTGACCTTACCCACGAAGGCCTTGGAGTTGCGAAAATAACAGGTGATAGTGAAGATGGAATTCATTATGAAAATTTTCCAATTTTTGTAATGGGTGCACTTCCCTTCGAACAAGGAATTGTTGAAATCAATCGTTTAACTAAGTCGTATGGTTATGGAACGGCTATTAAAATGTTCCCTGATACCTTTACTAAGGAACGTATTACCCCTTGTTGTGATAATTACCCACAATGTGGTGGCTGTAATATTATGCATATGTCATATGATGCACAACTAAGATTTAAACGTAATATGGTTAAAGAAACGCTTGAACGCATAGGAACTATTCAAAATGTTTTTGTGGAAGAAGTAATCCCTACAAACCCTCTAAATTATCGAAATAAAGTTCAAGTGCCTTTTGGAGTTGATTTTGAAACAGGAAAAACAATAGCAGGTTTTTATAAACGTGATACCCATCGTATCATTCCACTTAGTAAGTGCTATATTCAAAGTGATATTTCAACTAGTCTAACTATTTTTGTGAAAAACCTATGCAATGAATATAAAATTAAAGGTTATGATGAAAAATATCACAAAGGTGATATCAGACATATTCTTATTAAAACAAACGCATTAGGCGAAATAATGTTAGTAATTGTTGCTCTACATCAGGATATTAATAATTTAAAACAAGTTGTTGATAAAATTGTAAAAAGATATCCAACAATAAAGTCAGTAATTTTAAATATTAATACCACACGTGGCAATACTACATTAGGTGAAAAAAATATAATTCTTTATGGTGACCCATATTTGACAGATACTTTGTGTGATAAAACCTTTAGAATTGGAGCAACTTCATTTTATCAAGTAAATCACGACCAAACGGAAGTCCTTTATACGAAGGCATTAGAACTTGCTCACATAAATGAAAATGATGTTTTGATTGATGCATACTGTGGAATTGGAACTATTGGAATAATTGCCTCAGATAAAGTAAAAATGGTTTATGGTGTAGAAGTAGTGCCAGAAGCAATTGAAAATGCTAAGCAAAATATGAAACTTAATAAAGTAAAAAATGCTGTATACGTATGCAATAAGGCGGAAGATCAAATTGTAGAATGGATGAATTCAAGTGTACCTGCAACTATTATTGTAGTTGATCCACCTCGTAAAGGCTGTGATGAAAAATTATTAGAAACAATTGTAAAAATGAGTATTCCAAGAGTATTATATATTTCATGCAATCCAGCAACTCTTGCAAGAGACTTAAAGTATTTAGTAGAACATTCATATGTTGTTAAAAATGTTCAACCGGTTGATATGTTCCCTCAAAGTTCTCATGTAGAAACAATTGTGTATTTGGAGAAAAAATGATTACATATAAGAAAATTGATATTAAAGAACTAAAAGAACTGTATGACTATGCAACGCCGATTTGGAAAGAATGCTATAAAGAAATGATTCCATCTGAGCAAATAGAATTATTATGCCATAAATATTTTGATTATGAAAATATTGAAAAATATCAAAAAGATGGTATGATTTATGTATATATCTATTATAATAAGGAAAGAGCGGGATTCATTGCATATCAAGTAAATGATGATCATGTATATTTAGATAAACTATATTTGCAAAAAGAATATCGCGGTATGCATATTTCAAGTAATGCTTTTGATAATTTAATGTCATTATATAATAAGGATATTGTACTTAATGTTAACCAACATAACGAAAGAGGCTTGAGAGCATATCTTGGAAAGGACTTTAAAATTGTTGAAACAGTCACTTATGACTTAGGAAACGGTTTATATAATAATGACTATATAATGCGAAAAACAAATAATTTTGTAAAAAAATAAAAAAAGTTCAAAAAATGTGAGCATATGTCTAGACATATAATGCGAATTTTGATATAATACTTAAGGTTATTTGCTGAAAGGCATGTGCTCTATATTTTTTCAATGAAGAAAAAATAAAAAAATTAATATTATATAATCATATTTGTTGACAAAGAAAACAAAAAGTAGTATAATATTAAAGCGCGTGTGAAAAACACGCAGAAATTGATCTTTGAAAACTGAACATAACAGGTGGAGCAGGAGATACAAACTTTTTTGAGAGTTTGATCCTGGCTCAGGATTAACGCTGGCGGCATGCCTAATACATGCAAGTCGAACGAGAGTAGCAATACTCTAGTGGCGAACGGGTGAGTAACACGTAGGTAACCTGCCTTAGAGACGAGGATAACTACTGGAAACGGTAGCTAAAACTGGATAGGATATTGAGGGGCATCCCTTAATATTTAAAAGTCCTTATGGGAATACTCTAAGATGGACCTGCGGTGCATTAGCTAGTTGGTGAGGTAACGGCCCACCAAGGCGACGATGCATAGCTGTGCTGAGAGGCAAAACAGCCACACTGGGACTGAGACACGGCCCAGACTCCTACGGGAGGCAGCAGTAGGGAATTTTCGGCAATGGGCGAAAGCCTGACCGAGCAATGCCGCGTGAATGAAGAAATTCTTCGGAATGTAAAGTTCTGTTATTGAGGACGAAAGATAGTATCAGGAAATGGGTATTATTTGACGGTACTTGATGAGAAAGCCCCGGCTAACTATGTGCCAGCAGCCGCGGTAATACATAGGGGGCGAGCGTTATCCGGATTTATTGGGCGTAAAGCGTGCGTAGGTGGCTATTTAAGTCTGGCGTGAAATGTCACAGCTTAACTGTGAAGGGTCGTTGGAAACTGGATAGCTTGAATCCAGAAGAGGTAAGTGGAATTCCATGTGTAGCGGTAAAATGCTTAGATATATGGAGGAACACCAGTGGCGAAGGCGGCTTACTGGTCTGGTATTGACACTGAGGCACGAAAGCGTGGGTAGCAAACAGGATTAGATACCCTGGTAGTCCACGCCGTAAACGATGAGCACTAAGTGTCGGACGAAAGTTCGGTGCTGAAGTTAACGCATTAAGTGCTCCGCCTGGGGAGTACGGTCGCAAGACTGAAACTCAAAGGAATTGACGGGGACTCGCACAAGCGGTGGAGCATGTGGTTTAATTCGACGCAACGCGAAAAACCTTACCAGGCCTTGACATCCCTCTGCAAGCTCTAGAGATAGAGACCTCCCTTCGGGGACGGAGGAGACAGGTGGTGCATGGTTGTCGTCAGCTCGTGTCGTGAGATGTTGGGTTAAGTCCCGCAACGAGCGCAACCCTTATCATTAGTTGCTAACAGTCAGATGAGCACTCTAATGAGACTGCCAGCGATAAGTTGGAGGAAGGTGGGGATGACGTCAAATCATCATGCCCCTTATGGCCTGGGCTACACACGTGCTACAATGGCCGGTACAAAGAGGAGCAATACCGTGAGGTGGAGCAAATCTCAAAAAGCCGGTCTCAGTTCGGATTGTAGTCTGCAACTCGACTACATGAAGTTGGAATCGCTAGTAATCGCGAATCAGCATGTCGCGGTGAATACGTTCTCGAGTCTTGTACACACCGCCCGTCACACCATGAGAGTTTGTAATACCCGAAGCCGGTGGCTTAACCGCAAGGAGAGAGCCGTCTAAGGTAGGACAGATGATTGGGGTGAAGTCGTAACAAGGTATCCCTACGAGAACGTGGGGATGGATCACCTCCTTTCTAAGGAGAAAGGTGAAAAGCAAGATGACTTTTCAATACACTTTCGTTAGTGAGTACTAACAAATTCAGTAGGAAACATCCTACATAAAAACAATTCTTTTGATTTCCGGCTCCCACACTGTTATGTTTAGTTTTGAAAGATTAATTTCTTTCATGGATAAAATAATCCATTTGGGCCTATAGCTCAGCTGGTTAGAGCGCACGCCTGATAAGCGTGAGGTCGATGGTTCAAGTCCATTTAGGCCCACCATTAATATCTAATATTAATGAATATAGATCTTTGAAAATTGAATAATACTTGTCGCAAAATAGATTAAAGCGATCTAAGAAAGACAAAAAGACATTTAAGAAAAGAATGTGTTTTTGGATTCAGACAAAAAAAGATATTTTGACAATTTGAAAAAATTTATCGAAATATTCACACAATAAAAGAAGAGAACTAGAAAAAAAGTTTGTAAGGTTAAGAAAGAAAGAGCGCACGGAGGATGCCTTGGCACTAGAAGGCGAAGAAGGACGCGACTAACAGCGAAATGCTACGGGGAGCAGTAAGTACGCAAAGATCCGTAGATGTCCGAATGGGGGAACCCAATAGCACGAACTGCTATTATCGTATGATGAATAAATAGTCATACGAAGCGAACCTGGAGAATTGAAACATCTTAGTACCCAGAGGAAAAGAAAGCAATAGCGATTCCCTAAGTAGAGGCGATTGAAAGGGGAACAGCCCAGGCCACCGTATAGAGTTACAAAATTTCATCGTAGTAGAATCTAACTGGGAAGTTAGAACCAAAGAGGGTGATAGTCCCGTATACGAAACGAGGAGATCTCTGGTGGACGAAGAGTAGGGCGGAGCACGAGGAATTCCGTCTGAAAATGCGAGGACCATCTCGTAAGGCTAAATACTAACTAGTGACCGATAGTGAACCAGTACTGTGAAGGAAAGGTGAAAAGAACCCCTGGCGGGGAGTGAAAAGAACCTGAAACCGTGTGCTTACAAACAGTTAGAGCCCGTTAATGGGTGATAGCGTGCCTTTTGTAGAATGAGCCGGCGAGTTATGTTAGTTTGCAAGGTTAAGCTTTAAGGAGTGGAGCCGTAGCGAAAGCGAGTCTTAATAGGGCGAGATAGTAGGCTGACATAGACCCGAAACCGGGTGATCTAGCCATGAGCAGGTTGAAGCTTGGGTAAAACCAGGTGGAGGACCGAACCAGGGTCTGTTGAAAAAGACTTGGATGACTTGTGGCTAGGGGTGAAATTCCAATCGAACTCGGAGATAGCTGGTTCTCCCCGAAATATCTCTAGGGATAGCGTTGTGATAGAGTTATACGAAGGTAGAGCACTGAATGGGTGAGGGCCTCACCTCGAGGTACTGATCTCAATCAAACTCCGAATGTCGTATAACGTGCACAGCAGTAAGACTGCGAGTGATAAGGTCCGTAGTCAAAAGGGAAACAGCCCAGACCGCCAGTTAAGGTCCCAAAATTATGCTAAGTGGGAAAGGAGGTGGGGTCGCATAAACAACTAGGAGGTTGGCTCAGAAGCAGCCACCCTTTAAAGAGTGCGTAATAGCTCACTAGTCGAGTGATCCTGCGCCGAAAATGTATCGGGGCTAAGCATAATACCGAAGCTGCGGAATTATAGTGATATAATTGGTAGGGGAGCGTACTTATCAGCGAAGAAGGTTGATCGAAAGAACAGCTGGAGCGGTAAGCAGTGAGTATGCCGGTGTGAGTAGCGATAAGATAGGTGAGAATCCTATCCGTCGAAAGCCTAAGGTTTCCAGGGGTAAGGCTCGTCCGCCCTGGGTAAGTCGGGACCTAAGGTGAGGCTGAAAAGCGTAGCCGATGGACAACAGGTTGATATTCCTGTACTTCCGATAGACTGATGGAGTGACGGAGGAGGTAAATCATATCTAGCTGGTGGAATAGCTAGACTAAGTAATGAGGCGTGTACATAGGCAAATCCGTGTACTATAACGCAGAGTTATGATGGGGAAAGTATGAGGAGCCACACTTCCAAGAAAAGCTTCTAAGATATCTAGAGGAACCCGTACCGTAAACCGACACAGGTAGGCGAGGAGAGAATCCAAAGACGCGCGAGATAATTCTTGTTAAGGAACTCTGCAAATTGACCCTGTAACTTCGGAATAAAGGGGACTCACGAGAGTGAGGCGCAGAAAATAGGCCCAAGCGACTGTTTAACAAAAACATAGGTTTCTGCTAAAGCGCAAGCTGAAGTATAGGAGCTGACGCCTGCCCAGTGCTGGAAGGTTAAGAGGAGAAGTTAGTCGCAAGGCAAAGCTTTGAATTGAAGCCCCAGTAAACGGCGGCCGTAACTATAACGGTCCTAAGGTAGCG